>OJQL01000351.1_pt1 | contig 52340 bp, 32 predicted proteins | sample 1598731 | NCBI WGS metagenome assembly OJQL01 (sample SAMN03922510, study PRJEB24848) | human gut metagenome | isolation source: stool sample | host: Homo sapiens | place: Germany | collected 2010-02
AGCCAAGATTCTTTATTCACAATAGAAGAAGTACCACCAAATTTGACGAAGAACCGTATTTTTCATTTTCATTTCTCATATTCTCATGAAATTGAATTAAATCTCTTATTATCAGTGTTATATACTATGAGAGATGTTTTTCAAAACAGGCATTTCTCATAGTTTTCCTGCAAAACGACCCTGATTTCGCTTATTTCTCATACTCGTTTGGTGCATTTCTCATAGTATTCATGGTCTGCCATATAGATAGTAGCGAGTGGGCTTCTTGATATTCTTTACATAAGCTTGTGCTTTTGCGGCAGGTTTATAGGTAGATGATGTCTGATTTAATACTGGTTTATATGTTATGCTACTTATGTTGTTGTTACATATTGCTGTTGTTATTCTATTTTCCTATTGGCATCTTTATCGTTCCACTCCAGTGCACAGACCTTTGCACTCTAGTGAACAGGCTTGTGCACTCGAGTGAACAGTACCGTCCACTCGAGTGGAACGATTGAAATGTCCTTTTGATAATACGGCAATGTCAGGTAGAAAACAAGCGGACTATTAGTCGTTTGTATGCAAACAACAGCTTGGTTTCGCACAAAGTAAGGTTGATTGTCGTGGAGAAAGCGTAGTTCTATGGATTATGACTATGAGAAATACCTTGAGGTACTATGAGAAATGGGTTGATTCTGAGGTAAAATGCAGGATAAAGTATGAGAAATGCAGTTTCTAAAAAGTATTTCTCATAGTGTATAGTGTTGGTTATCTATGCTTTGACCGAAAATCATGAGAATATGAGAAATGAAATTGAAAAATCTTTTCTGGTTGCCATTTTAGTAATACGAAATAATTAATCGAATATGAGAGAACTAAATAATCTATTCAAAGAGGGACAGATGCTCTTTAAAGAACATTATTTGCATTCTATACAGACAAAAACGACCGATAATTCTACATTCGGATAAATAAAATATTCTACATTTGTGACTGTTACTAATCTTTGAAAAACATGAAAAATACGACAAGGATTTATGCTTGCTTTAAGAGAGCATTTTTATTTTTTGTTTTACTGTTAATGGTTGAGGTGTCTGATGCTGCCATACCTCATACTGTAACTTCCCATTTTAATTTTAAGCAGCTCACCATATTCAATAGCCTTCTCACGGATGAAGTACAGAAAGTCTATCAGGACAAGGACGGATTTATGTGGTTTGCCACCCGTTATGGCTTTTTTAAGTATGACGGTTATCGGACTACGCTTTATAAATCCAACCTGTATTCTCCCGGCTTGCTTACCAATAATAATATTTATTGTCTGGGCGATGATAACGAATTTAATCTTTGGATTGGTACTCAGGAAGGATTGAACGTACTGAACAAGAAAACCGGTGAGATACGTAAATTCCAGTCCCCCGTCATTCCTAACAATATAGTTTCCTGTTTATTGGTGACCCGGGATAATAGTGTTTGGATAGGAACTGATTCCGGACTCTGCCGATATATAGCCGAACGTGATTCTTTTGCAGTGTACGAGGCAGAAGCAACCGGTGGAGTGCTGAACTACACAGCCATCAAGTCACTCTACGAAGATTCGGATGGAGACTTATGGATTGGAACCTGGGAAGCGGGGCTTTACCGCTATTCTCCGGGTGAAGAAAAGTTTTATGCTTATCCTGCAATAAGCGACCGTAATTCGGCCCATGTAATCTATGAAGATTGTTATAAAAATATTTGGGTAGGCAGTTGGGCGCAGGGGCTTTTCAAAGTCTTGAATCCTAAAGACATGGAGAACGTTTCTTATGTCAACTATACGCACAAGACAGGAGATGCTAATTCTTTATCGGACAATATAGTTTATGATATATCGGAAGATGCCTATACCAACACATTGTGGATTGGTACGCGTAGCGGCCTTAGTGTGATGGAACAGGAAAAACCGGGAGTCTTTATCAATTACAATTCGAAGAATTCTCTTTATCATATCCCTTGTGATGAAATCAATTCTATCTTCCGGGATAGTTTTGGCAATATGTGGCTCGGTTCCATCGGGGGCGGTATCCTGATGACCGATACTTATGAACCTCTATTTATCCGCCATAGTCTTAATCTTCAGGATGAAGACATTCCCACCACATCGGTGAAAGCCTTGTTTGTAGACTCGGAACGTAATATTTGGCTGGGAATAGGAACTTATGGACTCGCTCGCCAGGACTATACCACAGGAGAGTTGACGCTCTATTCGCATATGCCCGAATTTGCCGATATAGCATCCGTCCCGACAATAAATTCCATCATCCAACGGAGAAACGGAGAAATATGGTTCGGAACTTATGACGGCGGACTTTTCATTTACCGCAAAGACGAGAAAGTAAAGAATCTGCTTCCTGATGATTGTGACTTCATAGGCACTTCATGTGTATCCGCGCTTTACGAAGACGAAGCCGGCAATTGTTGGGTAGGTACCCGCGGAAGTCTTGGGATAAGAATGGCAGACGGTAAAGGGTATAAATTCGGATGGATGGACTTCGGCGACGGTTATTCTACGAACTGGATTTTTGTGAAAGATATTATAGAAGATAAAGACCATAATATATGGATAGCCACGTCAAACTTCGGAATTATCCATATTACAGGTGACCTCAACCAGCCTTCCACATTGAAGTACGCCAATTATAGCTTTCGTAATGGTAAATTACTGACCAACACCGTACTGTGTCTTTTCACCGACCAGCTTGGCAGATTATGGGCCGGAACGGAAGGGGGAGGACTATACCTCTACAACCGTGAAAAACAGCTTTTTGAAGAAAAGAACCGTGAATATAACATTCCGGGCGATATGGTGGGAAGCATTGAAGAAGATAAGAAAGGAAATCTTTGGCTGGGTACGAATGCGGGACTCGTGAAGTTGAGTGTACAGACAGCAGGAAAAGAACCTTCTGTCCGGGTATATACGGCAGCCGACGGATTGCAGGATAATTTTTTTATCGCGCAATCTTCCTGCAACTGGGACGGAGAGCTTTTCTTCGGTGGATACAAAGGATATAATAGTTTCTTCCCCGACCATATGGAAGACCGCCAATGCGAAGTTCCTTTCCTGATTACGGATATTAAAATATACAATCGCTCTTTCAATACACTTCCTAAGGAAGTCAGACAGCGGATTTCTCCCTATATGCCCTCTTTCACCGAGCGGATAGAACTGCCGCATGAATACAATAATTTCAGTATAGAATTTGCCGCGCTCACTTTTAAGAATCCTGAATTGAACCAGTATGCCTATCGGCTGGATGGCTTCGAAAAGGAGTGGCAATACACCAATGCCGAACGGCGTTTTGCTTACTACAACAACTTGAAAAGCGGAACTTATAAATTCCAGTTGAAGGCTGCCAACGAGAACGGAATGTGGAGCGGCTATATCCGCGAGTTGACCGTCGTGGTACTTCCTCCCTTGTGGGCGACTTGGTGGGCTTACCTTATTTATATAACCATCGTACTTATTATAGGCTTCTATCTGTATCGTGCAGCCAAGAATCGTATATTATTGCGAAACGAACTTCGCTTGCGTAAAATGGAAAAGGCAAAAGCGGAAGAGCTGAATCATGCCAAGTTGCAGTTCTTCACCAACATTACTCATGAATTACTGACGCCGCTGACTATCATTTCCGCCACAGTGGACGAGTTGAAAGTTCAGGCTCCCGACCATGACGACCTCTATTCTGTAATGGGAAGTAATATTCGCCGGCTGATTCGACTTTTGCAGCAGATACTGGAATTCCGTAAGGCAGAGACAGGCAATCTCAAACTCCGTGTATCACCGGGTGACATTGCGGCTTTTGTCAGGAATGAAGCCGAGAGTTTCCAACCATTAATCAAAAAGAGGAAAATACACTTCTCCGTTATCTGTGACCCGGATTCCGTCATCGGCTATTTCGACCCGGACAAACTGGATAAGATTATCTATAATCTCCTTTCCAATGCAGCCAAGTATAACCGTGAGAACGGATATATACAGGTAAACCTTTCTTATGCGGACAATCAGGATTTTATTCTTCTCCGCATCAAAGATAATGGAAAAGGAATCGCGAAGGAAAAGCAGAAAACCCTCTTCCAACGCTTCTACGAAGGTGATTACCGGCGGTCGAACACTATCGGTACGGGCATCGGGCTTTCATTGGTCAAAGACCTGGTGGAGTTGCACGGCGGGACAATCACCGTGGAAAGTGAAATGGACAGAGGTACGGAATTTATTGTCATGCTGCCTATCGACCGTTCTTATTTTGAAGAAGAGCAGATAGATGATGAAGCGATTCTTCCCGTACAAAAAGTGATTGATTATGAAGAGCCGGAAGAAGTTGTTCATGTTCCGTCTGCCGGCAATGAAGAAAACACAATTCTGCTGGTAGAAGATAATGAAGAATTGTTGCAGTTGATGGTGAAACTTCTGAAGCGTGATTACAATGTTTTCACTGCCGAGAATGGGAAAGAGGCGATTGTCGTTTTGGAGAATGAGGACATCGACCTGATTGTTTCGGATGTGATGATGCCTGAGATGGACGGTATCGAGTTCTGTAAATATGTGAAAGGGAAATTGGAAATCAGCCATATCCCGGTGATTCTGCTGACCGCTAAAAATAAGGAAGAAGACCGTGCGGAAGCCTATGAAGTGGGAGCGGATGCTTTCCTCAGCAAACCGTTTAATCTGGCGGTGCTGCATGCCCGCATCCGCAATTTATTGAAATACAAGGAAAGAATGGCACATGACTTTAAGAACCAACTCGTTTTTGAAGTGAAGGATTTGAACTATACAAGCCTTGATGAAGATTTTATGCAACGTGCCATCACGTGTGTGAATAATCATTTGGATGATTGCGACTTCGACCAGCCGCAGTTTGCCGAAGAAATGAGAACCAGTAAATCTACTTTATACAAGAAACTGAAGTCTTTGACGGGACTCAACACGTCCGCCTTTATCCGTAATGTTCGCCTGAAAGCGGCTTGCCGGATTATGGAAGAAAAAGGAACGGCAGTGCGCGTATCCGAATTAGCGTATGCGGTAGGATTTAATGACCCCAAATATTTCAGTTCCTGCTTCAAGAAAGAATTCGGAATGTTACCTTCCGAATATATCGAACGTTTTATTCAGAATGAAGAGAAGGATTGATTCCTTCTCTTTTATTTGTCCGGTATATTGCCGTCGTGAGAGGGCTTTTTATGTCGAATTATCATTCAATTTAGTGGAATATCTAAAATTCAACCTCGAATAAGTATGATTAGAGTCCGGTTGGAGGGCGATTTCCTATGTTTGCAGTGGTTGTTCAGGATAGAAGAACCACGTAGTTTATTTAATGTTTAATCTTAATGTTTATACTAAATGGAAAAACAAAAGACCTTCCATGAAAGACAAGTGGGAAATAAATATCGGTTGCTTCCGATAATGCTCTCATTGTTCTTATTTCTTTTGATTCCTCTGAAAGGCTATGGTGACGAAAGTCCGATGCCGGAGGTAATGCAACAAAATTCCAAAGTGAAAGGTACGGTGAAAGATGCTCATGGGGAGCCTGTCATTGGAGCGAATGTGACGGTAGTGGGTACTTCCAGTGGCTCGATTACCGATATGGATGGAAACTTCTCTGTAGATGCGGCGCCGGGCGCGAAAATTAAAGTTAGTTTTATAGGTTACAAAGACCAGATAGTAACGGTCAGAAAAGGTATTAGTCTCCATATAGTATTAGAAGAAGACGCGTTGTCATTGGGAGAAGTCGAAGTCGTAGCTTACGGTGTGCAGAAGAAAGTATCCATTACAGGTGCTATCTCCTCTATGAAAGGAGAGGATTTGTTGAAAACTCCTGCCGGTTCTATTTCCAATATCCTGTCCGGGCAGGTGACGGGTATTTCTTCCGTGCAGTATTCCGGTGAGCCGGGGGCCGATGCTGCCGATATCTATGTGCGTGGTATTGCTACATGGCAAGATGCCTCTCCGTTGATTCAGGTGGATGGCGTAGAACGTGATATGTCGCAAATCGACCCCAATGAAATTGAAAGCGTGACTATTCTTAAGGACGCTTCAGCTACGGCGGTATTTGGTGTGCGTGGTGCGAATGGTGTAATTCTTATCACCACCAAGCGTGGTGCGCAGGGAAAGGCAAAAGTTTCTTTCTCTACTTCCGTCGGTGTGAACTTACGTACAAAGGAACTGGAATTTGCCAATTCCTACCAGTATGCTTCTTATTATAATATGATGAAAGTCGGCGATGGCGGTAATCCTGTTTTCACAGACGACCAACTCACGACTTTTCGTGACCAGACCAACCCTTTGCTCTATCCGGACATTAACTGGATTGACTATTGTATGAATAAGGCTGCTTTCCAGTCGCAACACAATGTCAACATCTCCGGTGGTACGGACAATATGCGCTATTTTGTATCCGCAGGTATGTTTACCCAAGGCGGTATGTTCAAGCAGTTCAATGCCGGTGAGGATTTCGACTTCGATTATAAGCGTTATAATTATCGTGCCAACTTAGATTTTGATGTCACTAAGACCACACTGCTTTCAGTGAATATCGGCGGTCGTATCGAAGTGAAGCGTACTCCCGAATCGGGAGAAGACCAAAACCAGTTGTTTCGTAAACTTTATTGGGCGGTTCCTTTTGCGGGTGCCGGTATCGTAGATGGCAACCGGGTGGTGTCCAACTCGACATATCTTCCGTTCACAGGCGCCGATGGGTTGAACTCTTATTATGGTAAAGGTTTCCGTACATTGACAACCAATGTGTTGAATCTTGACTTAATTCTCGACCAGAAACTGGATTTCATAACGAAGGGACTTTCTGTTAAACTGAAAGGGTCATACAACTCAGAATATGCGACTACAAAGAAAGCCAGTTCTTCCATAGCCTACTATGTGCCGGTTACTGATGACAAGGGCGCCGTTACCTTCCGTAAAGAAGGAAGCGACAGTCAGTTGAGTTATAGTGATGGCGATTTCGGCAAGGCGCGTGACTGGTATATGGAGTTGGCTTTAAGCTACAACCGCAAATTTGGCGACCACAATGTAAGCGGACTTATGCTTTACAATCAATCGAAGAAATATTATCCGGGCGGAACGTATTCTTATATTCCTTCAGGCTATGTAGGTCTTGTAGGACGTGTCACTTACGACTGGAAAACACGCTATATGGCGGAGTTCAACGCCGGTTACAATGGTTCCGAGAACTTTGCTCCCGGCAAGCGTTATGGTTTCTTCCCAGCAGGTTCGATAGGATGGGTAGTCAGTGAAGAACCTTTCTTCGCCCCTTTGAAGAAAGCGTTGAATTATCTCAAAGTCCGTGCGTCAGTAGGTATGGTAGGTAACGACAAGATGGGAGATAAACGCTTCTTGTATCTGCCCGGTTCTTATGGTTACGGTTCGGGAAGCAATCAGAATACTCACGGATATTATTTCGGACAGAACGTAAATGCCATCAAGCCCGGTGCGTATGAGGCTACTAACTCAAATCCGGACGCTACGTGGGAGACTTCTGTCAAGCAGAACTATGGTATCGACCTGACAATCTTGAATGAACGCTTGAGTATTTCCGCCGATTATTTTGTAGAAAACCGTAAGGATATTCTAGTTGAACCGGATTATCTTCCTTCTATATTGGGTATGACACTTCCGGTAGTCAATGTAGGTAAGGCGAAGAATGAAGGTATTGAACTGCAATTGAAGTGGAATGATAATCTAAGTAAAGAGTTCCGTTATTGGGCTAACTTTAACCTCTCTTATGCAACCAACAAGATTGTATATATGAATGAAGTAGCTCAGGATGAACCGTGGATGTATAAGACAGGACGCCGTATCGGTTCGCGTTCGATGTATAAATTCTGGGGATTTTATGATGAAACGGCTGATATGCGTCATCAGGAAGAATTCGGACGCGCCATTGCCGACCATGGAATTACTTTATCACCGGGTGATGCAGTGTATGTAGACTTGAATGGTGATGGAAAAATAAATGGTAATGACTATACACGCAATATCGGTTTCACCGATGTGCCGGAATATACGGCAGGTCTGAATGTAGGATTCTCATGGAAGAATTTCGATTTCTCCATGCAGTGGACGGGTGCCTGGAATGTAGACCGTATGTTGAGTGAGTTCAGACAACCGCTGGGTGATACGCAGCAGAAAGGTTTGCTGCTTTATCAATACGAAAACACATGGCGTTCTTCCGAAGATACTTTCACCGCAAAGTTCCCGCGTATAACGGAAAGCCATGCGAAGAATAACTATGCCGGTTCTGATTTGTATCTGATTAACGCGAGTTACTTGCGTCTGAAAAATGTAGAGATTGGCTATAACTTCGATTTCCCTTTCATGAGGAAACTCAAGTTAAGCGATTGTCGCTTGTATGTGAATGGCTACAACCTGTTGACTTTTACGGGATATGACTGGGGCGACCCGGAAAACCGTCAGAGTGACCGTCCTAACTATCCGCTCACCCGTGTCTTTAATATCGGTTTGAAGTTAGGATTCTAATATCTTCATTTTAGCTTAAAAACAAAAAGAATATGAAACATTTGACTAAATGGTTTATAACGGCCTTTGCAGGAATCGCAATCTTTTCTGCATCCTGTGTCGATGAAATAAAATTCGGCGATAGTTTTCTTGAAAAAGCACCGTCTTCGGGTGAATTGAATAAGGACTCTATTTTTGGAAAAGCCGAGTATGCCCGTGCATTCCTTTGGGATGCTTACAACAAACTCTATTTCGGTTTGCCTTATTACTGGGATTCCTGGAATAAAGGAATGAATACCGGTATGTTTGAAACGATGTCCGATTGTTGGCATAGCCATAACAGTTGGGACGGTGTGAATCGTTTATATTACTCGGGTGCTTACAAGGCCAGTGATGAAGATGATTCGAATGAGACTCGTTTCAGCTATACAAAAGACAGATGTTGGGAGGCTATCCGCCAGTCATTGACATTTATTGAGAATGTGAACCTTGTGCCTGATATGGATGATGAAGAGAAGGCACGTCTCACGGCGGAAGCGAAGGTTGTCATAGCTTCTCGTTACTTTGACCTTTTCCGCCATTTCGGTGGTCTTCCGTTGTTGGAAAAAGCATACGATGTTCAGGCAGAATATGAGCTACCCCGCGCTACTGCGGAAGCTACGGCAGAATTTATGATTCGTATGCTGGACGAAGCTGCCGATACGCCGTCTCTTCCCTGGAGCTTGGGAGCAGATGACGTCAACTGGCAGGGGCGTTTCACCAAAGCTGCTGCCATGGCCTTGAAATGCAAAGTGTTGCTGTTTGCGGCCAGTCCGTTGTTCAATGATAATGAACCGTATTGCACGGAATCTCCTCAAGAAGCGGTGACAAATCATCAGGTGTGGTATGGCGGTTACAAGTCAGATTGGTGGACACGCTGTTGGAATGCTTGCAATGCATTTTTTACCGAGTTGGAAACCAGTGGCGGTTATTCATTGATGGAAGCCAGCGGCACTACCAGCGCTGCTTATCGCGACGCCTTCAATAAAGCCTATTTTATTCGCCAGAATAATACGGAAGTCTTGATTTCAACCCGTGTCTCCGGACAGCATGGAAGTTGGTGGTTCCAATGGACAGACTTCGTTGGCAACGGTGGATATACTCCGACACTGGAATATATGAAAATGTTCCCGATGAGTGATGGAACTCCGTTTACGGATGCTCTCCTTACAGATGGCGGCGACCCGTTCTTCACAGATAATGATTATAACAAACCGGTTCGTGACCCACGCTTGTATGAAACGATGTTGGTGAATGGAGCAAGCTACGGTGACCACGCTGCCGAACTATGGACAGGCGGACGTGAGAATGAGAATAGCACGAGCACTGAAACGGGCACGACAGCTACCGGATTCCGTCTGTATAAATTCTATAAGGAAGGTTCCCTTTCCGGCATTTATCCGCATTGGCCTTATCTGCGCCTTGCCGAGGTATATCTGATTTATGCGGAAGCCTGCCTGAAAGCAAAGAATGATTTGGCAGGAGCTATCAAACAGGTGAATACGGTACGTTCCCGTGTTGGTCTGGGAGGTTTGGCAGAATGTAATCCGGGTAAGAATCTGACTGGCGATGCCGATGCCCTGTTGGAAGAAATTCTCCGGGAACGCGCTTGCGAATTGGGATTGGAAGATGTCCGCCTGTTTGACATGATTCGCTATAAACGTGCCGATTTGTTCAGGGCTCCGTTGCACGGACTGATGATTTACCGTAATGACGGCGGTGGTAATACTCCGTGGTCGGGTACGAGTGGCAACAGTGCGTCCTTCCCGAATAAACCTTCGGATTTCAAGTATGAGCCTTTCACGATTCGGAGTATCGCCCGTTCCTGGTGGAGCAACTTTAGCCCGAAGTGGTATTTGCAGGCTTTCCCGCCTTCCGAAGTGAACAAGGGATATGGATTGACACAAAATCCGGGTTGGTAATGTTGGACAGAAACAACGGTTAATTTTAGAAAGAACAATATGAAAAAATATAAAATAATAGCTTTGGCAATGTTAGCTTGCGTCAGCCTGAAAGGTATGGCGCAGGAAGAAAACAGTGTAACCGGAAAGGTGGTTGACAAGTTGGGCAATCCGGTGGCGGGTGCATTGGTTTCCATTGAAAACAATCCGTTGATACAGGAGGTCACGACTGACAGGAACGGGCTGTTTGCAATCACTGCGGATAAAAATCATCTTTTAAGAATACGGACAGGACGGGACGACACGAAAGTAGTACCGGTGACGAACGGAAAAGCAATGACTATTGTTATCGACTTTTCCGGCGAGAAAGTGAATGTCGGTTTCGGATTGAACCAGACAAATGCAGAATCTACGGGAGCCGTATCTACTGTATATGCCGACCAGATAGACAACCGTTCTTCATTCGGTGTGGGAAATTCGTTATATGGTAATGTGACGGGACTGACTACCATGCAAAAGACGGGCACAGTGTGGGACCAGATTCCTTCCATGACTATCCGTGGCTTGCAAACCCTGAATGGTAATAACGGCATTCTTTTGGTAGTAGACGGACTGGAACGTGATAATAACTGGCAAGTCTTGAATTATATTACTCCCGAAGAAGTGGAGTCGGTAAGTGTTCTCCGTGACGCTGCGGCGGTGGCTCTTTATGGTTACAGAGGTATCAACGGTGTTGTCAACATCGTCACCAAGCGCGGTAAATATAAAACGAGAGAAATCAATTTCTCCTACGACCATTCTTTCGACTTTCAGACGCGTGTTCCGGAAATGGCAGATGCTTATACATACGCCAGTGCGGTGAACGAGGCTTATACGAATGCCGGTAAATCCGCCCGCTATTCGCAGAATGAGTTGGATGCTTATAAAAGCGGCAAATATCCCTACTTATACCCGAACGTGAATTGGGCTGACGAAGTGTTCCGGGACCAGGGAGCATCGGATATTGCTACGTTAAGTTTCCGTGGCGGTTCTACGAAGATGCGCTATTTCACTTTGTTGAACTTGCAGAATAACCGGGGCTTTATTGATAATACCGGTACGAATGACGGTTATTCTACTCAGAACAAATATTCAAGAGCTAATTTCCGTACCAATCTGGATATTGACTTGAGTCCGAAAACACGTATGCAGGCCAATATTATGGGAGTACTGAATGAGTTCAGCCGTCCGGGTTTGGGAAGTGACAATTTGATGTATAAGATTGTCTCCGTGCCGTCGGCAGCTTTTCCTATCCAGACGGAAGACGGATTATGGGGTGGTAACTCTACTTGGGACGGTTATAATAACCCGGTTGCCCTGACGCAGGGACGCGGATATTCCAAAGGACATACACGTGCTCTGTATGCAGACATGAAGTTGAGTCAGGACTTGTCATCCGTAACTAAAGGTTTAAGTGCTTCCGTGCGCATGGGATATGATAATATCGCTTCTTATTGGGAGAACTATACGGTGAACTATAAATATGGAATGAAATCTGTGGCGGGTTGGACTAATGGAGAACCGGCAACGCTGACAGACTTCACGGGAGGTTCGGTGAGCAGTGTGGCAGGAGATAATGCCAAACTTGACTGGCAATACCGTTCATTCAATTTTCAGATGAATGTGGACTGGTCGCGTACTTTCGGCAAGCATGATATTTATAGTATGTTATTGTACACCTACAAATATGATAACAGCAATGGTACGAACAATTCTTTGTACACTCAAAATGCAGGTTGGTATACGCATTACGGATACAACAACCGTTATTTCGCGGATTTCACTTTGATGACTTCTGCATCCAATAAACTGGACCCGGACAGCCGTTGGGGACTGGCGCCTACAGTCGGTCTGGCATGGGTACTCTCTAATGAGGGTTTCATGAAGAACCAGAGTGTCATTGACTTTATGAAACTACGCGCTTCATTCGGTATCATCCGGACGGATAATATTCCTGCCGACGGCTATTGGCATACGACAATGGTAGGCGGAAGCAGTTATCCTGTAGGAGCCGATTTTACAGGCGATGGCGGTTGGACGGAAGGAAGACTTCCTTCTCTGAACGGGACTACCGAAAAAGCATATAAGTATAATCTGGGTTTAGACATGTCTCTTCTGAAAGGATTGACTCTGACTGTCGACGGCTTTTATGAAAGACGTTCGGATATCTGGGTAAGCTCTGCCGGACAAAATTCAGCCGTACTGGGTGCATCGAGTTCTTACGTGAATGCAGGTATCGTGGATAGCTGGGGTACGGAGATTGGTTTGGATTATACAAAGAAAATCGGTAATTTCCAACTTCGTGCAGGAGGTACCTTCTCTTATAGCCGCAGTAAGATTATTGAAATGATGGAATCACCGCAGGCATATGACTATCTGCGTTCTACGGGCAAACCTGTCGGACAGATTTTCGGCTTGCAGGCAACGGGCTATTTTATGGATGATGCCGATGTGGCAAACAGCATTCCGCAACAGTTCGGACCGGTAAGGGCAGGTGACATTAAGTACAAAGACATCAACGGCGACAATGTGATTAATGAGAATGATTATATACCGATGGGATATAACTCTACTTGTCCGGAAATCTATTACGGATTCAATGTCGGACTGGAATGGAAAGGGCTGGGCTTCAATGCTTATTTCCAGGGAGTAGGTAATTATACTGCTGTTCTGTCATCCAATCTGTATCTTCCGTTGGTTGACAATACGAATATCTCCCAATATGCCTATGATAACCGCTGGACACCGGAAAACCCGAATGCCCGTTTCCCGCGCCTAAGCACTGAAACGGTGGATAATAACTTGAAGACTAGTTCGATATGGTTGACCGACCGCTCTTTCCTGAAGTTGCGCAATTGTGAGGTGTACTACAAACTCCCTTCTTCCTGGTTGAGCAAGATTAAGATGAAAAATGCAAAGGTGTACGTTAGAGGAACTGACTTGTTCAGTATCGACAGCATTGACCTGACTGACCCGGAAGCTATGGGGGACAACGTTTATCCTGCTACCCGCTCCGTACATGTCGGTTTGTCGATAGGGCTTTAAAAGAAACTTTAAATCTTGAACTTTAAAAACTTACAACGATATGAAATTAAAGAATATATGTCTCGGTATAGTTTGTGTGGCAGCTTTGTCGGCCTGTGCCGATAAGATGGACTACCACGAATATACTACTTATGATAAGGAATATGTCTTTTCTGACTTTGGCCGCACCGCCGGATTCGTGAATAATATCTATTCCTATCTGGATGCTGATTTGCCGGGTCTTACGTCTTTGGCGTCCGCTTGTGATGAGGCCGAGATGGCGCTTACCTACTCTTCGGTGCTGGACTACACAAACGGCAACTGGAGTGCCTTGAATCCCAAATCGCAATGGGGATACTATACTGCTATCCGTGAGATTAACTATTTCCTGAAAGAAGGAACCGGCCTGGACTTTTACGACTTGCGTTTTCAGATAGATTATCAGTCGCAGATGAACCGGTACAACCGCTATCCGTATGAAGTCCGCCTGTTGCGTGCTTACTACTACTTCTTGTTGGTGCGTGCCTATGGAGATGTTCCTTTCACTACGGAGGTGCTTACCGAAGCGGAAGCCAATTCTATCACCCGTACGCCTGCTTCGGAGATTTTCGACTTTATCGTGAAAGAATGTGACTTGGTAGCTGTCAAACTTCCGGTGAAATATTCCGGTCTGGATAACGATGCTGCCGGTGGTGCCGATAATCCCGAAACAGGACGTGTGACGCGTGGAGTCGCTTTGGCGCTGAAAGCCCGTACATTGCTTTATCGTGCCAGCAAGCTATTCAACGAAAGTGAAGATAAGACACTTTGGAAGGAAGCTGCAACGGCTACCAAAGCTGTGATTGATTATTGCAACGAGAATGAAATCACCCTGGGAGCGTACACCGCTTTGTGGGGAACAGACAATTATAAGGCTGCGGAAGTGATATTTGCACGCCGTCTTGGAGATATGAACAGCCCCGAATGGTATAATTTCCCGATTGGTATGGAAAACGCCAATTCCGGTAATTGTCCCACACAAACGTTGGTAGATGCTTATGAAATGCAAGACGGCAGTACCCCTGACCCAAGTAATCCGTATGAGGGAAGAGACCCGCGTATGGGAATGACGATTGCGGTGAACGGAGATAAGTGGCCTGATGCCAATCCTTATCCATTGGAAATTTACTACGGGGGAAGAAACGGACTGCCTGTTTCGTATGCGACTCCGACCGGTTACTATCTGAAAAAATACCTGGATAGCTCTATCGACATCAGTGATAGCGATGGCACCGGCGGCAAACGCCATAGTTGGATAACTTTCCGCTTGGGAGAATTTTACCTGAATTATGCGGAAGCGGTATTCAAGTATCTGGGTTCTGCGGATGCTACATCCGGTGAGTTTGATATGTCGGCACGCGAAGCAGTTAACAAAATACGTAAACGTACGGGAGTGAATATGCCGGAATTTCCGTCAGGAATGAGTAATGCTGACTTTTGGACTCGCTATAAAAAAGAACGCATGGTGGAACTTGCATTTGAAGGTCATCGTTTCTGGGACATTCGCCGTTGGAAAGAAGGAGGTATCACCAGTATTTCACGAATGGGAATTACCTTGAATGCCAACCAGACATTGACTTACACCAAAACGACGAAGCCGCTGGTTTGGGAGGATAAGATGTATTTCTATCCGATACCCGATTCGGAGATACGGAAGAATGGAAATCTGACTCAAAATGCAGGTTGGTAAAAGAACATACGTGTTTAATTCATTAAAAAGAGAAACTATGAAATTGAATTTTAAATATATAATTGCGGCCGGCTTACTTGTTTGCATGGCGGGGTGTGATGATAAACTTGAAACCTTTGAGGTCGTGGGAAGTACGGCTGCACCTGTTGCCATTGCCCCGTCCACTGTTAGCTCGCAAGCGCTGCCCGGACAGATTAATCTGTCTTGGGAGCCTGTCGATGGAGCTTATGAGTATCTGAAGATAAAGTATTATGACCCTTTGCAAAAGAAGGAAATCTATCTGGTTGCTTCCAACGGAACATCTGAATTATTGATAGACAATACCCGTGCACGTTTCGGAGATTATTCGTTCTTCTTCCAGACATTTAATGCCGCCAATCAGGGGAGTGCCGTGACGGAGATAAAAGCTGCTTCGGGAGCTGCTCCCGCTGTGTATACGGAAGTATCCCGCACGAAAGTAAACTTAACGGTGGAACAACTTTCCTGTAATTATCCCGATGCTTCCGAAGGTATCTTCAAGTATTTGATAGATGGTGACACAGGGTCAAGTTCTTTTTTTCATACCAACTGGCATTCTCCGCAAGCACCGTTGCCTCATTATATACAAATAGACTTTAATGAAGAGCATGAGAACTTTGCGTTTGAGTATTACACACGTGATACCAGTAATTCGGATGGGTATCCGACATCTGCCGAACTGCAGATTAGTAATGATGGAACGAATTGGGAAACGGTTTCTGCTTTAAGCGGATTGCCGGCTGTACGCAAGACTCGGTATGCTACGGAATTTATGATGCCGGGCAAGAAGTTCAAGCATTTCCGTTTCAACGTAACGACGAGTTCACAAAGCAAAAACTATTTCCACATCGGGGAGATTGTTTTTTATGATGCGAAGGTCGATATCTACGACCCCGAAACAGTTTCTTTGGATTAATTTAAAATAAAGCGTAAAAATGAAAAGGAATAAGATATGGATGGTCGCCTGTATGGTGGCGGCTAGCGTCAACGGTCTGTATGGCTGTGACGATGACAAGGATTTCAGTTACAATGGGAATCTGGACTTGAACTTGCTGGGACTGAAACAAGCTCGGGAGATATGGGACGGAAGCCAGTGCAATATAAAGAATGCCTTTGATTCGGATTCTGTTGTTGTCGATTTCTCCTATGATTTGAGCCTTGCCTTGTATCAGAACAGGAAAGCGGAAAAAGATGTTGTAGTAGGTCTGACAGTCGATGCGGACACGTTAACCAAAGCGACAGCCCGGGCAGACGAAGGAGGTATCTACAGCGTATATGCAAATGCGGAACTCCTGCCTGCGGACTATTACATTCTCTCATCGGATAAGATGGAACTGTCTGCCGGAAAGGCTGAATCAGATAAGGTGGAATTGATTGTTTATCAGGCGGATTTGACTACGTTGGTAAACGAACGTAAAGCGAGCGCTAACTTTGTGTTACCGTTGAAAATCAAGGATTCATCCTCTTACGCTATTAATGAGAAAACGAATACGATGATGTTTTTCTTCACTGTAACGTATGTGCCGGAGGTCGTACCATCCGGCCCCGAATATGAGCCGGATATGGAAGGTGTGCCTGACGACCATACACTGGCGGGAGGATATAAGCTGTTGTGGCATGATGAATTTAATGGCACAGGCATTCCTAATCCTGATATGTGGCGTTTTGAAGAAGGTTTCCAGCGTAATGAAGAAGACCAGTGGTATCAGTCGGACAATGCCAGGATGAATAAAGGTGCCTTAGTGTTTACAGCCAAAGAGGAGCGTGTGAAGAATCCTAATTATAATGCAGGAGCAACAGGCGGAAATGCATGGAAGCAGACTCGTGAATATGCGGAATACACGTCTTCCTGTATCGTAGCGAAAGGTGATTATGCCTTTAAATATGGAAGGATAGAAGTGCGTGCTAAAATACCTGTTGAGCAAGGAGCCTGGCCGGCTATCTGGTCTACAGGAAACTGGTATGAATGGCCGTTGGGTGGAGAAATTGATATCTTGGAATTTTATAAGGAAAAGATTCATGCTAACCTGTGTTGGGGAGGTTCTGCCCGTTGGAGCGGTACGTGGAACTCGAAGAATTATCCGATTACCCAATTTACTTCTGCCGACTCTGAATGGGCAGATAAATATCATATTTGGCGAATGGATTGGGATGAGAAGTATATCCGTATTTATTTGGATGATTTTTTATTGAATGAGACGGACTTAAGCACAACCGTTAATAAAGGTGACCATGGTGCGGGAGACGGTGGATATATCAACCCCTATTCAAATAATTTTAATGGATTCGGTCAACTGATGATGCTGAATCTTGCGATTGGTGGTATCAATGGGCGACCTGTTCAAGCGAAATTCCCGTTAGAATATTGCGTTGACTATGTAAGGGTTTATCAGAAATAGTCATTTCAGCTTATCCCGTATTATCAAACCCTTTTCGGAATCTTTGAATAATACGGGATACCTGTTATTTTGCAATGATGAAAAGCATATGATTATGTTGAAACAAGACTATAAAAAAAGACTCGTGTACATACTTCTTGCTCTAGGTGTATTGTTCGGCATTTCCGTTCAGGGTTGTGGCTTGGTTACGGATGGAGATAAAGGTATCATTTCCGGCGAAGTGTGGAGAGATATGAATGGAGATACTATTAATGCACATGGTGGCGGTCTACTATTCCATGAAGAGAAATATTACTGGTTCGGCGAAAACCGCCCTGCATCCGGTTTTGTCACAGAGAAGGGAATAAACTGTTATTCTTCAACCGACTTATGCGACTGGAAATATGAAGGAATTGCTTTGGGGGTCTCCGGTGAAGAGGGACATGATATTGAAAAAGGATGTATCATGGAACGCCCGAAAGTGATATATAATGAGAAAACCGGAAAGTTTGTGATGTGGTTCCATCTGGAACTGAAAGGGATGGGATATGAACCTGCGCGGGCTGCGGTGGCAATTAGTGATTCTCCTGCCGGGCCTTACCGGTTTATCCGTTCCGGTCGTGTCAATCCGGGTATCTATCCGTTGAATATGGGCACTGAGGAGCAGGAAATCGAATGGGACTTTTCTAAATATAAGGAATGGTGGACCCCGGAATGGTATAGTGCCATTGAAAAAGGATTGTTTGTGAAAAGAGATATGGAAGGCGGGCAGATGTCCCGGGATATGACCTTGTTTGTAGATGATGATGGGAAAGGCTATCATATTTATTCTTCGGAAGATAACCTGACATTGCAGATTGCTGAATTGTCTGATGATTATCTCGGTCATACGGGCAGGTATATACGTATCTTCCCCGGTGGACATAATGAAGCCCCTGCTATTTTCAAGAAAGACGGAACATACTGGATGATAACTTCTGGTTGTACGGGATGGGAGCCTAATAAAGCCCGGCTGTTAACTGCTACTTCGATTCTTGGAGAATGGAAACAACTTCCGAATCCATGCGTCGGAGAGAAAGCGGATAAGACGTTCGGGGGACAAGGCACATATATTCTCCCTTTGCAAGGGAAGAAAGACCGGTTTGTTTTTATGGCAGATGGCTGGCGTCCGGAGAGTTTGTCGGATTCACGTTATATCTGGCTGCCTATTCAATTTAATGAAAAAGGAATACCTTTTATAGAATGGATTGATAGGTGGAAACCTTATTAATTTCGTATATATAACTGTAACTGTATGAGATTTGGTCTTTTGGTATCCCTTTTTGACACAAATTTAGACGTTATTCTTGTGAGTATAAAGTATCTTTGTAAACGAAAAACCTATAATAATATCATGAACTTGAATAGACATTGCGTACTACTATTGCTTATGGCAATCTTGATGATTCCGTCACAAGACCTGTCGGCAAAAAAGAAGAAACAAGTGAAAGAACCGACCGACCGTGAGTTATGGGCGGGAGTGATGTACCGGATGGCTGCACCAGTGCTTAGTAATATGAGTGAAGGCAAGCTACAGGAAAATATGTTGGTAGAGTTAAGCCCGACATGGGACGGAAGAAATAAAAAGGTTACTTATATGGAATGTTTCGGACGTTTGATGGCAGGACTGGCTCCCTGGATTTCATTGCCGGATGATGACACGGTTGAAGGTAGTCAACGCAAACAACTGCGTGAATGGGCGCTCAAGAGTTATGCGCAGGCAGTCGACCCGGAAAGTTCCGATTATTTGTTGTGGAGAAAGGAAGGCCAAACCCTGGTAGATGCCGCTTATATCGCGGAAAGTTTCATAAGAGGATATGATGCTTTATGGGTTCCGTTGGACAGCGTGACAAAACAGCGTTATATCACCGAGTTTACACAGCTTCGCCGGGTAGACCCGCCTTATACGAATTGGTTATTGTTCTCTGCTACCGTAGAAGCCTTTCTGCGGAAAGCGGGTGCGCCAAGTGATACTTACCGCATAGCTTCGGCGCTGCGCAAAGTGGAAGAATGGTACGTCGGTGACGGCTGGTATTCGGATGGAAAGGACTTTGCTTTCGACTATTACAATAGTTTTGTATTGCATCCCATGTATATAGAACCGCTGGGAATAATGACCAACGCCGGAAAGAATAAAGTCTGGAATATGCCGGACTGTGATTACAACCGTGCGGTAAAACGGATGCAACGTTTCGGAATGATTTTGGAACGGTTCATCTCTCCCGAAGGGACGCTCCCAGTTTTCGGTCGTTCTATTACCTATCGTACAGGAACTTTGCAGCCTTTGGCATTACTGGCATGGAGAGAATGGTTACCCAAGGAATTGCCGAACGGACAAGTGCGTGCAGCCATGACAGCAGTTATTAAGCGAATGTTTGGCGATGACCGCAATTTCAATGAAAAAGGATTCCTTACTTTAGGTTTCAATGGCAAGCAGCCGAATATATCCGACTGGTATACAAATAATGGTAGCTTATATATGGCATCACTTGCTTTCCTGCCGCTCGGACTTCCGGCTGACCATCCCTTCTGGATATCTCCTGCTGAAGACTGGACAAGTAAAAAAGCCTGGGAAGGGAATGACTTCCCGAAAGACCATGCTTTTCATTAATAATGAACTAACCAAGATTATGAAACGGAAACGGATATTGCTACTACTTTGCGGGATTATGCTGGCTCCTGTGTTATGTTACTCCCAACATTTGGTGGAAGTGGGGAAGGGGTATAGCTGTACTTCAGTCAACACTGCGGTGTTCCGTAATAATTCCCTGGTTACCCATGCAGATGAGCAGTACATCAGCTATTATGATGCTGACGGTTATCTGATACTGGGAAAACGTAGACTGAACTCCAGACAATGGACACTGCATCGTACCCAATATCAGGGAAATGTGAAAGACGGTCATAATATCATCAGTATGATGGTGGACGGAGAGGGGTATGTGCACGTATCTTTTGACCATCACGGTCATAAATTGAATTACTGCCGGGGCATTGCTCCCGGTTCTTTGGAGTTGGGAGATAAAATGCCAATGACCGGAGTAGATGAAGGAAATGTTACTTATCCCGAATTTTATCCTTTATCGGGCGGAGATTTATTGTTTGCCTACCGTTCCGGTTCTTCCGGTCGTGGTAATCTGGTAATGAACCGTTATTCATTGAAAGAACAGAAGTGGACTCGTGTACAGGATGTATTGATTGACGGAGAAAATGAACGAAACGCCTATTGGCAACTATACGTTGACGAACAGGGAACTATCCATCTTTCATGGGTATGGCGTGAAACCTGGCATGTAGAGACAAATCACGATATTTGTTATGCCCGTTCGTTTGATAATGGAGTGACCTGGTACAAATCCAGTGGAGAGCAATATGAACTTCCGATTAAACTTTCGAATGCGGAATACGCTTGCCGGCTGCCGCAGAACTGCGAATTGATAAATCAAACGAGTATGAGTGCCGATGCGGGTGGAAATCCTTATATAGCTACGTATTGGAGAGCTCCCGACAGTGACGTACCGCAATATCGCATTGTATGGAATGATGGAAAAGTATGGTATCACCGTCAGGTAACCGACCGTAAAACACCTTTTAGCTTGAAAGGCGGTGGCACGAAGATGATTCCTATTGCTCGCCCGCGTATCGTTGTAGAGGGGGGAGAAGTATTTTATATCTTCCGCGACGAGGAACGGGGAAGCCGTGTCTCAATGGCTCACGCCACCGATGTCGGCATCGGCAAATGGACGATAACGGATTTAACCGACTTTTCGGTAGATGCCTGGGAACCGTCACACGACACTGAACTTTGGAAGAAACAACGAAAACTGCATCTATTTGTGCAGCACACCCGCCAGGGGGACGGCGAATGTATCGCAGAGATTGAACCTCAAATGGTGTATGTGCTGGAAATGGATATGAATACAAATAAATAAAGATATGAAGAATTTATACGTAACTCTTTTTGGGGCTTTTCTCCTGGGCGGTATGGTTTGCGCAAGCTGTGCAGACAAGAAAACCGATTCTTCGGAAGAAGTGATAGAGATAATTCATAAGGTGAATGGGTATTGGCAGACAAATCACCCTGAACACGGACGTTCTTTTTGGGACAACGCAGCCTATCATACCGGGAATATGGAAGCCTATTTCCTGACCGGGAAACCTGAATATTTGGAATATTCGAAAGGTTGGTCGGAACACAACCAATGGAAAGGAGCCAAATCGGATGATAAAACCAGTTGGAAGTACAGTTATGGAGAAAGTGACGACTATGTACTTTTCGGGGATTATCAGATTTGTTTCCAGACGTATGCCGATTTATATAATTTAGAACCGGATACACGGAAGATAGCCCGTGCCCGTGAAGTGATGGAATATCAGATGAGTACTCCTAACCATGATTATTGGTGGTGGGCAGACGGCTTGTATATGGTAATGCCTGTAATGACAAAGATGTACAACATCACGAAGAATCCGCTTTACCTGGAGAAACTGCACGAATATCTTGCTTATGCCGACAGTATCATGTATGATGAAGAAGCCGGACTTTACTATCGGGACGGTAAATATGTATATCCCAAGCACAAAAGCGTGAACGGTAAAAAAGATTTTTGGGCACGTGGAGACGGCTGGGTATTGGCAGGGTTGGCAAAAGTACTGAAGGAACTTCCTAAAACAGATAAGTATCGTCAGGAATATGCAGACCGTTTCTGTACTCTGGCTCAGTCTGTTGCTGCCTGTCAGCAACCGGAAGGCTACTGGACACGCAGTATGCTTGACCCGGAACATGCGCCGGGGCCGGAAACCAGTGGAACAGCTTTCTTTGCCTATGGTTTGCAGTGGGGCATAAACAATGGTTTGCTTAACTCCGAACAATACCAGCCCATAGTTGAAAAAGCATGGAAATACCTGTCAACCGTTGCTTTACAGCCTGATGGAAAGATTGGCTATGTGCAGCCGATTGGTGAGAAAGCGATACCCGGTCAGGTAGTGGACGCAAACTCTACTTCAAATTTTGGAGTTGGAGCTTTCTTATTGGCAGCTTGCGAACGGGTACGTTATCTGAATAAATAATCTGTGCCCTAATTCAGCATTAAGCTCATAGATGGATTTAACTTTTTGAGTATCCTCTCTGTTAATTCACTTATGTTCATTTGCATATGTGCGCCGGACAGCCGCTCGGCGCTATATCTGCATTTCCCGTCAGACAGATAGTAATAACCATTATTCACCGATAACTGCTTGTCTGATACTTCCAATTGCATTTCATCTTCTGGGAAGGCTGATGTGTAAATTTGCAATACTTCTTTAGCATTGATAATACGTGCCATTCCTAGTGAATGTTGAGGTAATTCTTCATCAGGTGGCAGCAATTGGGTTATACGGTTGTATCCGGTATATTGTTTAATGGCATATAATAAACTGTACTCTGTATCCTTGTTTTCTGCTAGGAGTTCATTGGTAATAATACGTTTGTCTCCTTTATATATAATGGCTATCCCCCTTATTTCATTAGCTTGCCGGGCAACGAATAAATTTCCACCACTGATAGGGAGGTCTGCCATAATAACCTGAAAATCCTCTGCGGTATGCTGAATGCAACAAGAACGTTCGGACAGCTTCCTGTTTAAATAGGAATAGACTTCATCTTGAGGTTCGGAAACGATATCGACAGTAATATCTTTGGAAGGGATAAACTCTGGTAGAGTAATCTCCTTGACCGAATACTGAAAGACAGAGGCATATCCCATACGTTTATAATAATCGAACAGCCAGGGCTCTGCCGGTATCAGTGTACTGAAATGTACGCCATTCCGCAGCATCCGGGCAAAAGACTGCGATAAAAGTTCGCGCATTGCTCCCTTGCTACGGAAATCCGGATGTGTGCAAGCTCCTGAAATATAGGAAGTCTGTACCGTTTTTCCACAGAAAGTCATCGGATAAGGAAGCATCTGAAGCGCAGAAATTACCTCGTCACCACTTTGGATGGCAACGTTCACTTCGTTCTTATAGCGTAGTCTGAAGTACATTTCAATAAACTCTTCGCTATCTTCGAAGCAGATTTTCCATAGTGCTTTTACTTGTTCCTTTATTATCATATTCGTTCGCCGGGAATTTACCATTTAACCATATCCATCGGATGAGTCTTGAGGCAAGCCATATACTTTTCAAGAATTGTCACCGGTTGATAGGATAGTTTGGCCTTTCGTAAGCCTTCGATACCCAGGTCTTCTTCCCGGTTGATATAAATATACTGTTCGGGAATCCGGTTCGCAAATTCATAATTAATCATGGCATAAGCACCGTCGATGGCAGTATCTGCCTTTTCTACATGTACACCGAATGTCTCGTGGTTGATAGGCATACCGAAAGTGAAAGCTACGATTTTTCCATTCACATGAAGAATGCCGCCGGTCAGACCGAGAGCTTCAAAGTTGTGAAGGGCATAAATCAAGGCACGGCGTTCATTACCCGTTCCTTCTTGTTGGTCACAATTATTCACTTTGCACCATTCTGCTTCCAAATCCAGGCATTCCTGGATGCGGTCGGGAGTAATCGGTGTATATTCATAATCCGGGTATGTATTACGAAACCGGTTGATATGATTTCTTTTCGCCTGGAACTTTTTGCCTTTTAGCGTGGAAAGGTCACTTCTCAGATAAATGTAATCTGCATAATCACGGTCTTCTGTGAAGGTGAACTGTCCGGGAAGAATGGCTTCAAGCTCGGCACGCATATTACTGCATACTCCCAGCATACAGAATGGCTGGTTTTCTTGCCCGGCATCCTCTATCAATTCTCTCAATACAGCTTTCAGGTCACCGGTGCCTACAGGCATCATATATGCCAGTTGCTCTCCTGCCCAGAATTTGAATACTAAAAAGTTGTCGATAACAGCAAACTTGGTATCATACAGGAATCTCCAGCTACAGAGATTGGAGAATGACAGATCACAGTTACGTCGCTCACTTTTCATTGTAAATGAGGTAATCGTGTCTTTATCTGCTAATGTGATATCTTTAAATGGAATCATAAGGTTGCGTTTTGCGTTTAACTCTTTATATAACGGAAAATCGGGCGATTTTGTTTTTACAGAATGCCTAATAATCGAAGGATGGTAGGTGTTAGCAATGCGGTGAATATTCCGTTCAGTGTCAATCCCAGACTGGCGTATGCTCCGTATTTGCTGCTGACATCCATTGCAGTCGAGGTTCCGACCGCATGAGCGGCTGTCCCCATAGATAGTCCTTGGGCAATGGGACTGCCTACACGCATTATCTGCATCGTTTTGAAACCGCAGATAGCTCCCAATAATCCGACAGCTACCACAACTGCCGCCGTCAGTGACGGAATTCCTCCGATGGCTTTCGTCACTTCCATTGCAATCGGGGTAGTCACAGATTTGGGAGCGAGAGACAGAATTACTTCTTGTGAGGCTCCCATGAATTTAGCAATCAGCACTACCGAAATAACTCCGACAATGCATCCAGCCAATTGCGACAGGAGAATCGGCAATAACTGCTTCTTAATCATTTCCAACTGAAGATATAAAGGTACGCCCAAGGCAACCACAGCCGGGCGCAGCCAGAATTCGATAAGATGTCCTCCTTTATTATAAGTCTCATAAGAGATACCGGTCATTTTAAGGAAGATAATAAGAACGGCGATAGTCAGTAATATCGGGTTTAGTAATACTAACCCTGTTTTCTTCTGAAGCAACTTGGCAAAGAAGAAAACCCCGAAGGTGATAGCTAACAGAAAGAAATTATTTTCTAGGAAACTCATTTGTCTTTATCAGTTAAGTTGTTTTTTTTCTTTACGGTGAAGTCTTTCCGGCAGATGGAAATCTGTGAGGTGCAGTTTGCGTGCCAGCTTGATTTGGTGTGCCAATCTGAACTTGCGGACAATTTGGTGAACCCATCCCGTGACAACCAGCACAAGGGCGGTACTAACAATCGTCGCTATCACTATCGGCCAGAATTCTGCCGCAATAACATCGAAGTATAACATAAGCGCCACTCCGGGCGGAACAAAAAAGAAACCTAAGTTAGCTACCAGAAAGTCGGACAATCCTTGCACCCAATGCAGTTTAATCCAACCTAATTTCAGAAAGAGGGTGAGCAGCAGCATACCGATGATGCTGGAGGGGAGCTTGATACCCGTAAGATAAACTATCAATTCACCCAAAGCCAAACAGCCGAATAAAATGGCACACTGACGTATCATATACTAATTACCTATTGATTTGGTTTGAAAACGATGCAAAGGTATGAAAAATAGGAGTACAGTGTTAAATATTATAATATTTTAGACTTGGGGCTAAAAAACGAACGAATTTGTAATGTGGATATTGCAAAATTGAGTACTTTTGCACCGCAAATAACAAATCGTAAGTAGGTTTTATAATAATATTCAATATATCTATGCTCAATTTAATCAACCAAATCGTTGAACGCGCGAAAGCAAACCGCCAACGTATTGTTCTTCCCGAAGGAACTGAAGAACGCACATTGAAAGCTGCCAATCAGATTTTGACAGACGAAGTAGCCGACCTTATTTTATTAGGAAATCCGGCTGAAATCAATGAACTTGCTACAAAATGGGGACTGGGAAATATCAGTAAAGCTACTATCATTGACCCTGAGACTTCTCCGAAACATGAAGAGTATGCACAATTGCTGTGTGAACTTCGCAAGAAGAAAGGAATGACTATCGAAGAGGCCCGCAAATTGACGAACGATCCTTTGTTCTTTGGTTGTTTAATGATGAAGAGCGGCGATGCTGACGGTCAGTTGGCGGGTGCCCGTAACACTACCGGCAATGTATTGCGTCCTGCTTTACAGATTATCAAGACAGCTCCGGGTATCACTTGCGTGTCAGGTGCTATGCTGCTGTTGACTCATGCTCCCGAATACGGAAAGAATGGAATCCTGGTAATGGGTGACGTAGCTGTGACTCCGGTTCCTGATGCTAACCAATTGGCTCAGATTGCTGTTTGTACAGCTCAGACTGCCAAGGCTGTTGCCGGTATCGAAAATCCGAAAGTAGCTATGTTGAGCTTCTCTACCAAAGGTTCTGCCAAACACGAAGTAGTAGACAAAGTAGTAGAAGCCACTAAGATTGCCAAAGAAATGGCTCCGACTCTTGATTTGGATGGCGAATTGCAGGCAGATGCTGCTCTTGTTCCTGAAGTAGGTGCAAGCAAAGCGCCGGGTTCTCCTGTAGCCGGACAGGTAAACGTGCTGATTGTTCCGAGTCTGGAAGTGGGTAACATCTCTTATAAATTAGTTCAACGCCTGGGACATGCTGACGCTATCGGCCCGATTCTTCAAGGTATCGCTTGTCCGGTAAACGACCTGTCTCGTGGCTGTTCTATCGAAGATGTATATCGCATGATTGCTATCACAGCCAATCAGGCCATTGCTGCAAAAGCAAACAAGTAACTACAAGTATTAGGTATAAAGTATTAAATCGACAACGGTATGAAAATTCTGGTATTGAACTGCGGAAGTTCATCTATTAAATATAAATTGTTCGATATGACCACTAAAGAGGTGATTGCTCAAGGTGGTATCGAAAAAATCGGTCTGAAAGGCTCGTTCCTGAAACTGACCTTGCCGAACGGCGAAAAGAAAATCCTCGAAAAAGATATTCCTGAACATACAGTAGGTGTGGAATTTATCCTGAATACATTGATTAGCCCTGAATATGGAGCTATCAAGTCTTTGGATGAAATCAATGCGGTAGGTCACCGTATGGTGCACGGCGGCGAACGTTTCAGCGAATCTGTATTGCTGAGCAAGGAAGTTCTGGAGGCTTTCGCTGCTTGCAATGACCTGGCTCCGCTTCACAACCCTGCCAACCTGAAAGGTGTGAATGCAGTTTCTGCTATTCTTCCTGACATTCCTCAGGTGGGCGTATTTGATACGGCTTTCCACCAGACAATGCCGGATTACGCATATATGTACGCTATTCCTTACGAATTGTACGAGAAATATGGTGTACGCCGTTACGGCTTCCACGGAACTTCTCACCGTTATGTTTCAAAACGTGTATGTGAATTCCTGGGTGTAAATCCGGAAGGAAAGAAAATCATCACTTGCCACATCGGTAATGGTGGTTCTATTGCTGCTATCAAAGATGGTAAGTGTATGGATACTACTATGGGATTGACTCCGTTGGAAGGTTTGATGATGGGTACTCGTAGTGGTGACATCGATGCCGGTGCGGTGACATTCATCATGGAAAAAGAAGGTTTGAATACAACCGGTGTTTCCAACCTTTTAAATAAGAAGAGCGGTGTACTGGGTATATCCGGTGTGTCAAGCGATATGCGTGAACTGTTGGCTGCTTGTGCTGCCGGTAATGAGAAGGCAATCCTTGCAGAAAAAATGTACTACTACCGTATCAAGAAATACATCGGTGCTTATGCTGCTGCATTAGGTGGTGTAGATATCATTCTGTTCACAGGTGGTGTTGGTGAGAACCAGATGGAATGCCGTCGTGAGGTTTGTAAGGATATGGAATTCATGGGTATCGAACTCGATAACGACGTGAATGCGAAGGTTCGCGGTGAAGAAGCTATCATTTCTACTCCTGCTTCTAAAGTGAAGGTAGTAGTGATTCCGACAGACGAAGAGTTGCTGATTGCTTCGGATACAATGGATATTCTGAACAAATAATAAATAGACTTTTATATAGGATAGGGCGGCTCCTCATGGTGCCGCCTTTTTTGATGTATAGAAATTCATCATTCTTTTATAAGTATCAGTTTTTTTGCTTTACTTTGCAGGTCAAATAGTTATATCCCGTTTTTATCATGCGTTACTCCGTCATAATCCCCGTTTACAATCGTCCCGACGAAGTGGACGAGTTATTGCAAAGTCTCACTGTGCAGCACTTTAAAGATTTTGAAGTCGTTGTAGTGGAAGATGGTTCTTCCATTCCCTGTAAAGAAGTGACAGAACGATATACAGGCCGGCTGGACATCAAATACTTCTCTAAGCCCAATTCGGGACCGGGACAGACCCGTAATTACGGAGCCGAACGCAGCGAAGGGGAATACCTTATTATATTAGATTCTGATGTAATTCTACCCGAAGGATATTTCGATGCCGTAGAGGCGGAACTTCTCACTTCTCCCACCGATGCTTTCGGCGGTCCCGACCGCGCGCATGATTCTTTTACGGATATTCAGAAAGCGATTAACTATTCCATGACCTCTTTCTTCACGACCGGAGGTATTCGTGGCGGAAAAAAGAAAATGGATAAATTCTATCCCCGTAGCTTTAATATGGGAGTGCGTCGCAAAGTGTACGAAGCTTTGGGAGGTTTTTCCAAGATGCGTTTTGGCGAGGATATTGATTTTAGTATCCGTATCTTTAAGAATGGCTATACTTGTCGTCTTTTCCCGGATGCCTGGGTGTATCATAAACGTCGGACTGACCTGAAGAAGTTCTTCAAACAAGTGCACAACTCCGGCATTGCCCGTATCAACCTTTATAAGAAATACCCGGATTCTCTGAAACTGGTTCATTTGTTGCCTGCCGTATTTACGTTGGGAGTAGCGCTTCTACTGTTAGGAACTCCGTTTTGTCTTTTCAGTTTTACACCGATAATGCTCTATGCACTGTTGGTATGCATTGATTCTACTATTCAGAATAAGAGCCTGCCTATCGGCATTTATTCCATTGCAGCCGCATTTATCCAGCTTATCGGCTATGGAACAGGCTTTTGGCGTGCATGGTGGCAGCGTTGTGTAAGAGGAAAAGATGAGTTCGAGGCTTTCCAAAAGAATTTTTATAAGTAATCAAATTCTTATTTGCCTGTTGTCATTCTTTTTTTGCTTAAAAGGGAAGTGACTTTATTTTAAAAGTCCTACCTTTACACTTCCAAATTAAAGATTATGGAAAGTAAACACAAACTATCCATCAACCAGTGGGCACTGGAAGACCGCCCACGGGAAAAAATGATGGAGAAGGGAGCAGCCGCATTGAGTGATGCCGAACTACTCGCTATATTAATAGGCTCCGGAAATACGGAAGAGAGTGCTGTCGAACTGATGAGACGCCTGCTCCTGTCTTGTGATAATAACCTGAATTCTCTGGCGAAGTGGGAAGTGTGCGACTATTCCAGTTTTAAAGGGATGGGACCTGCAAAGAGTATAACAGTTATGGCAGCTCTTGAATTAGGCAAGCGACGAAAGTTGCAAAGCATCCAAGAAAGACTTCGTATCACTTGCTCAAAAGATATCTACGAGATTTTCCAACCTCTTATGTGTGACCTGGAACAGGAAGAGTTTTGGGTTTTATTACTCAATCAGGCAACGAAACTGATAGATAAAGTCCGCATAAGTACCGGTGGAATAGACGGGACATATACAGATGTACGTACAATTCTTCGGGAAGCACTCTTGCAAAGAGCTACACAAATAGCCGTGGTACATAATCATCCTTCCGGGAATCTTCATCCCAGCCAGCCGGACAGGACGTTGACGGAACATATCCGTAAAGCGGCGGATACAATGAATATTCATCTGATAGACCATGTGATAGTCTGTGAAGAAGGCTTTTACAGCTTTGCGGATGAAGGATTGCTCTGAAATACAATAGGCCAAGACTTTAATAAATTAAGTGATTATAGTATGAAACGAATCTCAGTCAGTTTAATGTTTTTATTACTGGTTTTCATGGCATACGCCTACGAACCGGAATTCTCGACTGCCGGCTTTTTCCGATTGCCGGATACGGGACGTGACGTATATTCGATGAATCCCGCCTGGCGTTTTCATAAAGGAAGCGCCGTCGGTGCCGAAGCGAAAGAGTTTAATGACAAAGCCTGGCAGGTAGTCTCTTTGCCGAATGGCATCGAGTATCTTCCCACTGAAGCCAGTGGTTGCATCAACTATCAGGGAGAGATTTGGTACCGGAAACATTTCACTCCGGCAGATGTCTTGAAAGGGAAGAAACTGTTTTTGTATTTTGAAGCCATTATGGGCAAAAGCAAAATCTACGTGAATGGTAATTTGCTGGCAGAGCATTTTGGTGGCTACCTTCCTGTATTGGTTGATGTGACAAATGCGTTAAACTGGGGGGAAGATAATGTAATAGCCGTATGGGCTGACAATAGCGATGACCCTACTTATGCTCCGGGAAAACCGCAGGACGTATTGGATTACACATACTTTGGCGGTATCTATCGTGACTGCTGGCTGATTGCGCACAATCATGTGTTTATCACCGACCCGAATTATGAGAATGAAACAGCCGGTGGCGGATTATTTGTCGCTTTTGACAATGTTTCGGAGCAATCGGCGGATATTCTGTTGAAAGCGCATATACGTAATGATAATACACATAACTTTACCGGAAACATCACTTATTCGTTAGTCGACCGTGACGGTAAGGAGGTGGCATCATCAGATATGAAGCTAAGTATTCGTAAAGGTGCTGCGATAAGCCGTAATGGAAAGATGAAAGTGGAACAACCTCATTTGTGGACTCCTTCGTCACCTTATCTGTATAACCTGTATATCCGTATTTATGATAAGAACGGGAATGTCGTAGACGGTTATCGCCGCCGTATCGGCATCCGCAGCATCGAATTCAAAGGAAAAGACGGTTTCTGGCTGAACGGAAAACCGTATGGAAAGCCATTGATAGGTGCTAATCGACATCAGGATTTTGCAGTAGTAGGAAATGCGGTGGCCAACAGTATTCACTGGCGTGATGCGAAGAAACTGAAAGACTTGGGACTGGAAGTGATTCGTAACGCTCATTGTCCGCAAGACCCGGCATTTATGGATGCCTGCGATGAACTTGGCCTGTTTGTTATAGTGAATACTCCCGGATGGCAGTTCTGGAATGATGAACCGATTTTTGCGAAACGGGTGTATAATGATATTCGTAATCTGGTTCGCCGTGACCGTAACCATCCTTGTGTATGGCTGTGGGAACCCATTCTGAACGAGACATGGTATCCGGAAGACTTTGCCGGGCGTGCGAAGGGAGTCGTTGATGAGGAATATCCTTATCCGTCTTGTTATTCGGGCTGTGATACGCAAGCCAAAGGAGCGCAATATTTCCCGGTTCAGTTCTGTCATCCGATGGAAGTGTCGAAGCGTGACCCTAAAATCACTTACTTTACACGTGAATGGGGTGATAATGTGGATAACTGGAGTTCCCACAACTCTCCCAGCCGTACAGCCCGCAACTGGGGTGAACAGCCCATGCTGATACAAGCTGCGCATTATGCTTCTCCATCTTATGAATATACCTGTTATGATGCCTTGTACAAGGAATCTCCGTGGCACGTAGGCGGTTGCCTGTGGCATTCGTTCGACCACCAGCGCGGTTACCATCCCGACCCTTTCTATGGGGGAGTGATGGACGTATTCCGCCAGCCGAAATATTCTTATTATATGTTTAAGGCGCAACGTCCGGCTGAGGCTTCCGACGGTTTGGCGGAAAGCGGCCCGATGGTATATATTGCTCATGAGATGACACCGTTTTCTAACAAGGACGTAACAGTTTATTCAAATTGTGACGAGGTGCGCCTGACGGTTAATAAAGGCGGAAAGGTATATACATATAAGAAAGATAAGGCACGGAAAGGAATGCCTTCTCCGGTTATCACTTTCCCGGGTGTATTCGATTTTATGACGGACAAGAAGTTGACCCGTGAGAAGCATGAAGAAGATGTTTACATGTTGGCGGAAGGGCTTATGGATGGTAAGGTCGTGGCTACCCACAAAGTTCTGCCGGCTCGCCGTGCCGAACAAATTCGCTTGAGAGTAGATAACGAAGGAATGAATTTACGCGCTGATGGTTCCGACTTTGTAACTGTTATAGCCGAAGTTACCGATAAGAACGGTAATGTGAAGCGTCTGAACAACTATTATATCAAGTTTTTTGTGGAAGGTGAAGGGCGTATCCTTGGGGATGCCGCTGTAATGGCGAATCCCGCTCCTGTGAAATGGGGAAGTGCTCCGGTGCTGATTCAGTCTACCACGAAACCGGGCAAGATAAAGGTCAGAGCCAGTGTATTGTTCGAAGGTTCCCAAATGCCTGTAAGCGGAGAACTGGAACTGACTTCTTCTGCTCCCATGTATCCATTGGTATTTGATGCAGCGGAAGAGCGTCTAATCAAACAGGTGGAGTCCTCTTCGGCAGACAAAAAGAATGACGCAGAATTGGAATTGGAACGCCTGCGTCGTGAACTGAATGAACTGAAACTGAAAGAGGTGGAACGCCAACAGACAGACTTTGGCGAAAAGAGGAATTGATACTCCTTTTGCAACAATTTGCCGTTCCGGTACGTTTTCTAATTAACCGGAGATAGAGAGTAATGTAATATTCTTTAGGCACGGGATACGCATTCCGTGCCTAATTTTTTGTCTTTCGTATTTTATCTCTATCTTTGCGATACATAATAAATAAGGACGTATGGAAAAGTTTGAAATAGAAGAAAAGATTGTAGCCATGCTAAAGACGGTGTACGACCCGGAAATTCCGGTAAACGTATATGACCTCGGACTGATTTATAAGATTGATGTCTCCGATAATGGGGAAGTGGTGCTTGACATGACACTGACAGCACCGAATTGTCCGGCTGCTGATTTTATCATGGAAGATATTCGTCAGAAAGTGGAATCAGTGGAAGGAGTGAACTCGGCTACCATTAACCTGGTGTTTGAACCGGAATGGGATAAGGATATGATGAGTGAAGAAGCAAAGCTCGAACTAGGCTTTCTTTAGTTATGAGTGATAATCTCATAACCAATCTCTTATAACTAATAACTCAAAACTTATGAAGAACGTTTATTTCCTCTCCGATGCCCATCTTGGCTCCCGTGCCATTGAGCATGGACGTACGCAAGAGCGACGTCTGGTGAACTTTCTCGATAGTATAAAGCATAAGGCTTCTGCTGTTTATTTACTGGGAGATATGTTCGACTTCTGGTATGAATTCCGGTTGGTGGTTCCTAAAGGTTATACCCGCTTTTTGGGGAAACTTTCCGAACTGACGGATATGGGAGTGGAAGTACATTTCTTTATTGGCAATCATGATATCTGGTGTGGAGATTATCTCACCAAAGAATGTGGCGTCATCATGCATCGTGAGTCGTTGACTACCGAAATCTATGGGAAAGAGTTCTATCTTGCTCATGGTGACGGATTGGGTGACCCGGACAAGAAGTTCAAATTGCTTCGTTCCATGTTTCACAGCAAAACATTACAGACGCTATTTTCTGCCATTCATCCCCGTTGGAGTGTAGAACTGGGTTTGTCATGGGCGAAACGTAGCAGACAGAAACGGGCTGACGGAAAGGAACCGGACTATATGGGTGAGAATCAGGAACATCTGGTACTGTATACCAAAGAGTATTTGAAAAGCCATCCTAATATCAATTTCTTTATTTACGGGCATCGTCATATTGAACTGGATTTGATGTTAAGTGCCACTTCACGTGTGCTGATACTCGGAGACTGGATTAACTTCTTCTCTTATGCCGTATTCGACGGCGAGAACCTTTTTCTTGAAGAATATATAGAAGGCGAGACGCAAGTCTGAGGCGGATAGTTTCACCCCCGTTTGAAACAAAAAGTTTCCCGGTGTGAAACGAATGGTTTCTCGGTGTGAAACAAACTGTTTCAAGGCATGAAACAACTAACTCGCTTAAACGAACGGAAAAAGAGCTCATGCTTGAAGTGAAAAGTCTCTACCGATAAGAAATAATTAAAGCGATAAATCCCTGCTTCAGCACTGTGAAGCAGGGATTTATTACATTATCATAGGTTATCTTCTATGGTAGTTCTGATAACAATCGCACAATTAATTATTTATTTGAAAACTAGTGTATAGTTTGAAGCTATTGGCAGGTATAGTAACAGACTGTGCATCACTGTTAGTTACATTCAATGTTTCGCCATTCAATTCATACCAATCTCCCGTGTTGCCAAAGTACACATTTGTATTAATCTGCTCATTCTTGAAATTACCTACTACAACCAATTTCTTTGTAGTGGATTCCAATCTTAGATAGCGACCTTTATCCCAATCGGAAACACTGACGTTCCAAGCTTTGAAAGCATCATTACTGAATAGCTCAGGATTATCATTGCGTAATTTCAGCAAAGTACTATAAGTGTCATATAAGCCTTTCCGATATTGTTCAGTGAAATAATCCCATTTCACAGGCTTGGCATCCGTATTCTTATCAGAACCCATTGTGCCATCGTATTTATACTTGATGGAATAATCATATCCGAGTTCGCCGAACTGCCAAATCATTTTCGGACCGGGAACGGTCAGGAAGAAGGCTGCATTTGTTTCCAGTTGTTTCATGCGGGTAGCAAGAGGTGCATCCTTAAGATTGCCAAAAGCGCCTTGCTCGTATGCAACTCTCTCTTCATCATGACTTTCCATATAATTGACCCATCCATCGGCAGGCATCCCGCTATTCCGCATGTACGAGAAGTCGGATTCACTGGATTCTCCCATTCCGGATTGACGATAGCTCTTATTCATGTTATGCCATAGCTTCATTCCTTTTTCAGCTAGGACTTTTTCTTCTGATATGTCACAGAAGTGTTCTAGAATCATTACGGCATTCGGGTTTGTAGCGTTTACAGTTTCATGGTAGGCTGCTAAAATATCAATACGGGACTGGTCGTAATTGCCGGATGAATTGGAATCACTAGACTTTTGAGTAAATCCTTTGGTTAAGTCGAAACGGAAACCATCAAACTTATACTCTTCCAGCAAGAACTTCAAGTTACGTTTTACAAATTCACGGACAAGCGGTGATTCGTGGTTGAAGTCATGAAATACGCTGAATGGGTGCGGAGCGTCGACATTGAACCACGGATTGTTCTTGGCAGTCTTACTTTCTTTCGAATTCCAATAAAGTTTAGCAAATGGATGACTGCCTGTGGCATGGTTGTAGACTACATCCAACAATACTGCGATACCTTGCTTATGACATTCATCAATGAATTGCTTATATTCCTCCTTCGTTCCATATGCTTTGTCCATTGCAAAATAATAACATGGATTGTATCCCCAGCTATTATTCCCGTCGAATTCTTGTATTGGCATCAACTCAATCGCATTCACTCCCAAACTTTTGATGTAATCCAAATGTTTCGTAGCCTCTTTGATTGTACCGGTAGCAAGTTCGGAACCCGTTTGTGTGAAGTCACGGAACAGTAACTCATAAATAACCATATTGTCAGGATTCTCAATCTTGAAATCAGATACTTGCCAGTTGTAGGATGCCGGTTTCGTTTGGAATACAGAGACAATGCCTGTCGTCTTTCCATTCGGATACTGTATGGCACTAGCCGGATAAACTCCTTGTTCTACAAGATATTTATCGTTCGAGCCATCCAACACCTTTTCACAATAGGGGTCGCCAATACGAACGTTGCCGTCTTCTTCGCTACCCATATAATATTGGAAGCCATACTCTTTGGCGGGGTCAATGCCCGTAACGGTGTACCACCAGAAGTGTTTGTCATTATCACGTTTCATCTGATATTCAGTACTAAGTTCCCAATCATTGAAATCGCCAATCAGGCAGGCGTAATCCTTATAATTGTTATTCGTATCCAAATCGTACAGTGCGAAAGTCACAGACGTTCCGTCAGCCGATGGATGAATACCTGCTTCTTCAACCGGGCAGGCGGCTATCTCTACCGGAGCCGGTGTGAAAGTCTTGTCTCCGGTGACTGTGATAAAGAAGTCACTGGTTTTCTTTTCGTCAGTCAACGCTTCATCATTGCGGAAGAGGATGCAGACATTTTGAATGTTTGCTGCATTTTCCGGACCAAACCATTCGCGTACTGTCGGGGCAAGCGTAAAGCACCAAATATTATCCGCCACTTTCTCTGCCTTGTATTTATCTTCATTTACACCCCATTCCGTAGGAACATACATCCAGTCATTGATGCCGATGTGAACATATACATCGCCTTCGTATCCATACAAGTCGTCACCGGCTGCTGCTTTATACCAGATTTTTCCTTGCTTGTCGCCTTTGAATTTAGTAGGGTAATTATTAATTCCTTCTACCAATTCTTCGATAGACGGTTCGTGGTCCAGTTCGGGGATTTCCGGACCGGTGATTAACATCTCGTGATTTTCGTCGGAACATGCTACTATCGTGAATAGACAGAGCAGCATCCAGAACATATGTCTTATATCTTTTTTCATAATGTATTTTCCATTTATTATTCTTTAATGAGGACTAGTCTACCGTTCAGATAGAATTTTATAGTATAGTTGCCGGTTACATCCATTACAATATTATCTCCTGTAAAAGGACTAGGTGCATCTAATGTTCCCCCGAAACTAATGCCAGAATCCCAATTGGAATTAACGCGGAGCTTAAATTCACCTGCTGTCATTTCCGTCTTTACAGTCCAACATTTTTCTGTTGCATCATAAGTTAATTCTTTACCGTTTTCCCATCCGCCTGTGGCTGTACCTATAATATCCATAGATGTCATTTCTGTTGCAGAGACGTATTTGTCGTCCAAATTGACTACAATGTAATAAATGCTCTGTGGTAAAGATAAGTTTCCACCATCATTTGTCATACCTTCTTTCGAGGTAAAATAGTCATATCCATAATCAAGTCCGCCATTCGAACCATCCGGCCAATAGGGCTGTGCGGTAAATTTAAAGCCACCGTTCAATTCCGACATTCCCCAATAAGCCTTGTTTCCTTCCAGCTTATATAAAGTCGGTGCTTGTGAAGGTGCCCATCCCTGATGATTTCCTGGCATCCATAAATAGGGTGCGTCCGTTGTCTTTTCAACTTTGTAAGTGCCTTCCATCATGTTGATGGAGATTTTAACTGATTTATAATCGCCGCCGGATATTTTTATTGGATTTGCCGTTTCTGATAAAACGAGATTGCCTTCTGAAGCATCATTATCAGCATCAGTTGTACCAAGTGATTTGCCAGAGTTGGATTTAATCAGGAAATAGGAATCTTTTGCACCAGTGTTATCTGTAATCAGAGCGGGAACTGTTGCTGTAAAGATAGAATTGGCATAAGGATCGCCACTTGTATTAACAAATGCTATATTTTGTTCCCAAGTCAGAGAGCCATTGATATAATAAGCACTTTCAATCACCGGTGCTTCCGGAGTAACTTTCAGCTCATAGCTTTCAGCCAGTGCTGCATATACAGTCTTTCCGACAGCTACATATGCCGTTAATACTGCATTCATGGTACGTTCCACCGGACGGATACCGTATATCTGTGCCACTGCATTTTGTAAATCTTCCGTTGCTACGTGTCCTTTGTCGTCTACAGCTAAAGTCACTTTATTATCCAACTTCATTTTATAGGATAAAGTGGCTTCTTCTTCAACGGCAGGAGCTGTAAATACGGCAACCGCTACGGATTCTTCCTCAACATTTCCCAGGTTAATCGGGTCTACACCTATAGCCGTAAAAGTTATTTTGCCGGCAGCTTCTTCTTGTCCGTAAGACTGTGGGGAAGCTACCCCTTCATTAAAATCTTCGTTGCAGGCTGTTAGTGCGGCAGCCAGTAACACGGTTATATATATTGATAATTTTTTCATATCTATCTGCATTTAAGATTAATCTATTTTGCTTTGAAGTAATAGCACTCGTCCAGTTCGTTGAACAGTACGGTATAATCACCCGGTTTGCAACTGATGGTAGTGTCATCAACAAATGAGCCGAACGGGAATACCTCTCCACCCCAGGTCTTGTCGCCGGAAGTGAACTTGGCTTTACAGCTTGATGCGATTGTTATGTTGGCATACCATACATGTGAGTGCTCCATTGTTACCTTGGTCATGTCTACAGATTCCGAACCATAAGTCAATGTGACGGCATCATACTCTACCGGCTGAGTTTCAAAAGTAGTTGCTTTCATAGTCAGTTTATTCTCAATCGTATTCAAATGAAGCGTGTACCAACCTGCCGCATTCACTTTAATATTTTGAGAATTCTTATCATTCACCAGATTGGTGAAACCTTCGCTATCGGCATTTCCCCATTGGTCATCCCATGCGCCGGGAACAGCTACCACCTTAAATCCTTTATCTGCCGGAATATATCCTGTATAGGTAAATTCTCCCTTACCTGTATTGGCGTCATATGCATATCCTTTTATCAGTGACATCGGGAAATAAGCGGTGCCTGCTTCCATTTTCGGATTTCCCCAAGGAACTTCGCCGATGAAATCGCCCAGTAAATAATAAGTGACAGGAACGGCATCAGATATATCCATATAATAAGGTATAACTTTCAATTCTATCGAATTGGAATGTATAGGATAACCTTTATCTCCGATATGGGCGTACAAACGTACAAATACACTCATCGGTTCACCGTCATAATCATTCTCCGATGTCCAACCGGCGAGTTTTACGATAGCTTTATTCAACTCTTGGGTGTTGGCATCCACTTTGGCTGATGTAGATATGGAAGGTAGTGTCAGATAAGAGGCATCTGCCGTTTCCGTTTCGTCAGTCCATTTGTCTGTTAAATCCGCTTGCACGGTGTAAGTCACTACGGCAGGATAGCCGTAGTCCGGTTGCGTACAAGTCAACTCGATATTCTTGGATTGATTCAGGTCATAGACATTGGACGTTGCATTGGCAGGAGTGTTCAATACAAAAGTAGTAGGTTCCTGTATGGTAGGATTTGAGTCCCTGTCATCCTCGCAGGCAGTCAGCAAGGCTGTCGCTACTAGTATGGACGTCAGTATATTTATTTTTTTCATATTACTCTGTTTTTATTAAAGTATAACTTTGGTCTGGTTTAATATTCCGGGTTTTGCTTCAGATTCGTATTGGCATTGATATCATTGGCAGGAATAGGATAAATGTTGCGGAACTCTTTTATCTCAGTACCTTGTTTTTCTCCACCTTTCCAATCCCAGTTATAGTCGGATTTTCCACCGAAATCGCCGAAGCGAACCAAATCAATGCGGCGGCGACCTTCAAACCAGAACTCACGCGCCCATTCGTCACGAATATCCTTCAATGTATATGAAGCAGATTCGGCGGCGTTCGCACGCTTACGGATTTCACGCATAGCGTCTATGGTCTCCTGAGTAGAAACACCATTGTTTGCACGAATGCTGGCTTCTGCTACAATCAGGTAAGCTTCTGCCATACGAAGAAGAGGAATATCCATATCGGGATTGTCCGTATCGCTTGTCAGTCCGTTATCTGCACGGATGTTTGAGAATTTGGCGCATGCGAATCCGTCCGTAAAGCTCATGTTGTCTCCTGTCGACGTGCTTCTCTGTACTCCGCACATCAAAGCGCGGTCATCTTTTGCTGCCACTACCATCTGGTCTTCCAATACGGAAGGAGCATCATTCACGTTCGGGAAGAACTTGGCTACCATTGCCTGACGACAATGCGGGCCACCCCATCCTTGTTTGCTTCCCCAGGGATTCATGCCTGTGTCACTTTTGTGCGTACCTGCAATCAAGAACAGCGCACCACCCCAACTCTTGGTTCTCACACCGTCCTGCAAAATCGGAAGTATCACTTCCTGTCTTGCCTTGTTGACATTGCTGCCATCATTATCGGCCATGAACAGGTGTTTGTAGACGGGAGCCAGCTTATAGCCGGAACCAATCACCTTTTGGGCATATTCCTTGGCTTTTCCCCATTGAGGCGTGCCGGTATAGACTTCTGCGTTAAGATACATGCGTGCCAGCAATAACCAGGCGGCAGCACGGTCTACACGGCCGTAAGTCGTTTGAAGCGGCTGTGCCAGTGTGGCGGTGGCGTCGTCGCCGATTTCTTTCAACTCTTCTTCGATTTTTGCGAAGAGATCCGCACGTTGTATTTGCTGAGGCTTCTCTGTCGATACTTTATCGCAATACGGAGGATTGCCGAACATATCCATCAGGTAGTAATTGTTCAAGGCACGGATAAAACGTACTTCTGCACGCTGGCGTGTAGTTTCGTCATCTGTCAGTCCTTCCGTTTGTTCCAGGAAGTAGTTGCACAAAGTGATGTCGAACGTCAGACGGTAATAGAGCCCTGTCACAATTTCATTGGAAGAACTCCAACTGCAATCGGCAATAGTAGCGACACCGGCATCGTTCCATGAATTGACAATCGCTTCATCTGTCATCAACTGGTTGGCACACCAAGTCATGCGGTAGAAAGAGGAAGTACCTTCGTCGATGTCGTCCAAGTCACCACTTCCGTCGGGGCCTTTCTGCCCTGTAAGTCCGAGGGTTCCGTATATCTTGTTAAAAACGCTCGCCTGGTCGAATGTCATCACGATGTTCGGGTCGATAGGAGTGGCGTCCAGGTCACCGATACATGAAGTCACGCTAACTGCCAGCAATAGTGAGGCAGCCGATAGGATTGATTTTATATATCTGAATTTCATAATTGGTATTTTTAGTAGGTTTAGAAATTAAGGCTTAAACCGATTAACGTAGTCAGAGGACGCGGATAAATATTGTTATCCAATCCCTTTTCCACTTCAGGGTCAAGTCCTTTGTATTTGGTGATAGTGAATACGTTTTGTACGGCTGCATATACGCGTCCGCCAATCGGAGCGCCGAACAACTTTTTAAACGAGTATCCCAAAGTGATGTTGTCACATTTCATGAAGGAAGCATTCTGCACGAAGTAATCGGACAACAAGGTGTTGTCTTTCAAGTTTTGGATATTATTTGCCACTCCCATCAACGGACGGTTGTTGAGTGCACCGAATGAATAGACAGAGGTCGGGTTGCAGTCGGAACCACCTGCTTCGACAGAGTTATACACATAGTTGTTCAGGCTGGCGCGCAGTGAGAAACTGAAATCCCATGACTTGTAAGAAAGACGTGAAGTAAGTCCCATAAGTACGTCGGCTGTCGGCTTTTTGTAGAAATAGCGGTCGTCACCATTGATCGTTCCGTCTCCGTTGCGGTCTACAAATTCGTTCTCGATAGGCTTTCCATTCTCGTCATACACTTGCTGGTAAACATAGAAGGAAGAAGCCGGATGTCCTACGGCGTGCGCCATTGCTTTCATATCACGTCCGCCACCGATATTGTCTCCGGCAGCAACATAATAATTTTCGCTATCTCCGGTAGTTAATTTGGTGATTTCGTTTTTGTTGTAAGTGATATTGAAGCCAAGGTCCCATGTCCAGTCGGTAGTTACAACAGGTTTTGCATTAATGGAGAATTCGATACCTGAATTTTCTAATGAACCGACGTTGGACAATACCTTGTTTTTGAAGTTCGTTCCGGCAGAAACGAATACGCTGTTCAGCAAATCGGTGGTCTTGCGATAGTAATAATCCACAGCACCGTTGATGCGGTTGTTCAGGAATCCGAAGTCCAGACCTACATTATAAGTGGTCGTCTTTTCCCATTTCAAGTCCGGGTTGTATGCATTCGGGCGGTAAGTAGCTCCTTCTCCCAGGATAGGATAGTAAGCACCGTCTTTGTTTGTCTCATAAACAGCCAGATACGGATAGTCTCCCGAATTGATATTCTGCTGACCGGTAATACCATAGCCAAGACGAAGTTTTAAATCAGAAAGTACATCAACGTCTTTCAGGAAAGCTTCTTCTTTCAACTTCCATCCCAAGGCAAAAGACGGGAACAATCCCCAACGGTTGTTTTTGTGGAAACGGGAAGAACCATCCTGGCGTACGGTTGCCGTAAACAGGTAACGGTCCAGCAGTGTGTAATTGACACGACCGAAGAAAGATACAAGATAACTTTCCGTAGCCGAACCACTTGAGGTATTGTTGTAACGCTGACCTCTGTTCTCTACCACGTTGTTCGACAGCGGATAGAGTCCCCAATATTCTTGGTCGGACGTATCATGGAAGTGCTGCCATTCATAGCCTGCCATTACATCGAAACGATGCTTATCAGTAAAATCTTTGCTGTATTGCAGGTAAGCATTCAAAGAGAGGTTGTACTTGTCTTTCTGTTCCCAGCCATAGCTGCCATAATAGTTGTTGGTCGAAGAATAGGGAGAGACGTCCGTATATTGCTTACCCGTAGAGAGGTCCATGCCACCGTTCACGTGTGCGTGCAAGTCCGGCAAGAAATGAAACTTATAATCCAGTTCCAGATTACCGATTAAAGATTTGGAGATGGCACGGTCGTCCTTTTCTTCCAACAAGGCAACCGGATTACCCGGAGCATTGCCGTTGAAAGTACGTTTCCATGTGTCGTCATTCAAAGAAGAAGCATCCGTATTCCATTGGAAATATCCGTCGAAATAATATTGATGGTAAGGATCGTCGGAGCGAACGGACTGTGTAGGGTCAAAGCTGACCGCAGAACCTACCGCACCACCGTCAACGTAGCGGTTCTTGGCAATCATACCTTTCAGGTTGGCATTCACCTTCAGATGATCCTGAAAGAAAGAAGGGGCCAGGCTGACAGAAGCCGTATAACGTTCGAACTTGGATGTTTTCACAATACCGTTCTGGTTGGTATAACCGAACGATACACGGTAAGGCATATTCTTTAATCCACCGGAAATGGTGAGGTTATGGTCTGTACTTACGGCTGGGCGGAATATTTCTTTCTGCCAGTCGGTGTTGGCATTTCCTAATTTGCTATAAGCTTCGCTGTCTTCTCCCCAGATGTCTTTGATGAAAGAACGGAACTGGTCTCCGTCCATTACGTCGACGGTAGATTTCACAGTGCTGACAGATACATTGCCGTCATAAGAAATTGTAGGACGTGCGCCTGCCTGACCTTTCTTCGTTGTGATGATGATAACGCCATTGGAAGCACGCGAACCGTAGATGGCGGTAGCCGAAGCATCTTTCAATACGGTAAAGCTTTCAATATCATTCGGATTGACCATAGACAGAGGATTGGCCAAACCTTTCACCCCCTTATTATCCATTGCCAGACCGTCGATTACAATCAGCGGGTCGTTTTCCGCAGTCAGTGAGGAACCGCCACGAATACGAATCGTTGCGCCCTCGCCCGGAGCTCCGCCTTTGCTGACAACGCTTACACCGGCAATCTTTCCGGTCATCATGTCCTGTGCATTGGTAATCAAACCTTTGTTTAGTTTGTCCGGCTTGATGGCCGTAACCGAACCGGTCATATCGTTCTTTTTCACCGAGCCGTAGCCGATAACGACTACTGCGTCCAGTACTTGAGAATCATCTTCCAATGTAACCATTACAGTAGAAGCCGCTTTCACTTCTGCTGATTTATAGCCGACGAATGAAACGGAAAGAATTGCATCTTTCGGTACATTCAACATAAAGTTACCATCGAAATCAGTTATTGTTCCATGGGTTGTACCTTTCACCAGTACGTTAGCACCGATGACAGGCTCACCCGTTGTGTCTTTCACATGCCCCTTGACAGCTATTTGCTGAGCAAATGCTCCAATGGAAAGGAAGAGTCCCACCAATAATGTGAGCAGGGCTTTTAGTCTTAAGCTCTTTTTCATGTCTCTAATTTAAAGTTATTTTATCAAAATCAAATATATCTCTCTAAAAAATACCTACTGAAAACTATATTCTCTTCAATCTTATTCCCTAAAATTTCTTTAGTCCTTTTACTTCCGCTTTATCCTTTACTTCCTTGATACTGATGGCATAACCGCCACCGTTGGCAGCGCGCAAGTTCAGTTTGCTTTTGTTTGTCAGGATACCTTTTTTGATGGTATAAGCTTGCGGATTTTCTTTCCAGTCGGCATCTTTAGCATCCGCATAAACAGTGGCAATGTATTGTTTTCCCGGTGTGAGGAAGTCGAATACCAGTTTGGAAGTATGACCGTTCTCACCGGCTGTACAACCTACATACCAGTCGCCTGTACCTTTTGCTTTACGGGCGATAGTGATATATTCTCCCGGTTCTGCTTCCAGATAGTTTGTTTCGTCCCAGTCGATTGCCACGTCTTTGATAAATTGGAAAGCATCCATGAAACGTTCGTAGTTTTCAGGAATATCGGCTGCCATTTGCAGCGGGCTGTACATGGTCACGTACAAGGCTAACTGGCGGGCGATGGTAGAACGTACCTGTGAATTGTTTGCAGGATTCATCTTGTTGCAATGAGTTTCGAAGATACCCGGAGTGTAATCCATCGGGCCACCGACCAGACGGGTGAAAGGAAGTATAGTCGTGTGATATACTTTATTTCCACCGAATGATTCGTATTCGGTTCCGCGTGCGGATTCGTTACCGATTAAGTTAGGATACGTGCGGCAGATACCTGTCGGGCGGGTTGCTTCGTGAGCATTTACCATGATTTTGTAGTCGGCTGCTTTCGTCACTGCATACAGATAGTGGTTGTTCATCCATTGTCCGTAGTGGTGTTCGCCGCGAGGAATGATATTGCCTACATAACCGCTCTTTACAGAATTGTAACCGTTGTCTACCATAAACTGGTAAGCCTTGTCCATATGGCGTTCGTAGTTGCGGACAGATGCGGAAGTTTCGTGGTGCATCATCATCTTGATGCCTTTGCTTGCTGCGTAGCGATGTACTTCTTTTACATCGAAATCCGGATACGGAGTGACGAAGTCGAATACATAATCTTTGCTGTTGCCGAACCAGTCTTCCCAGCCTTCGTTCCAGCCTTCTACCAATACGGCATCGAATCCGTTGGCTGCTGCGAAGTCAATATAACGTTTTACATTGGCAGTGTTGGCAGAATGTTTGCCGTTCGGCTTTGTTTTAGAGTAATCCGTTTCGCCCAGTTTTACGCTGGTCAGTTCGTCGGTATAAGCCCATGAGCCTTTTCCGGTAATCATATCCCACCATACGCCGATATATTTCACCGGTTTCACCCATGAAGCGGCATCTGCGATTTTGCATGGCTCATTCAGGTTCAGAGTGATGCGGGATGCAAGAATATTGCGGGCATCATCGCTGACGATAACAGTACGCCACGGAGTATTGCAGGGAGTCTGCAGATAACCTTTGTCTCCTTTTGCGTCCGGAGTCAGCCAGGATTCGAATACCATATTCTTGTCGTCCAGGTTCAGATGCATGCAAGAGTAATCGATAAGAGCGGCTTCGTGAAGATTGATATATAAACCGTCATCCGTTTTCATCATTAACGCAGTCTGTACGCCTGTCTGTGAGAAAGGAGTCTGGGAAGAGTTCGGAGTAATGGCTTCTTTCATCAAACCTCTGATTTTGGACAGGCGGGAGATGGTATAGTCGTATTCCTGAGTATCATAGTCGCCCGGTATCCAGTAAGCGGTGTGGTCGCCTGCCATTGCAAACTGGGAATGTTCTTCTTTGATGACGAAGTAGTTCAGGGATTTCTGTTGCGGGAATTCGTAGCGGAATCCTAAACCGTCATTGAACAAACGGAAACGGATAAGGATAGAACGGTCGTTCATGGGTTGATACAGCGTAGCTGCCAGCTCGTTATAATGATTGCGGATTTCTTTTTCTTCTCCCCATACCGGTTGCCAGGTTTCGTCGAATGTGGAAGTCTTTACGTCTTTCACTTCAAAACCGCTATAAAGATTAGTCTTTGAATCAAGTTTTGTCAGATCCCGGCGGTCTACCCAGTCAAAATCTGTGCGGGTATTATCTTCTTTCTTTAATTCCAGTCCCAGGGTACTTGGTTTGATAACCGTTTTGCCTTTATAAATCAAGTCGTACGTTGGAGCACCTTCTTTGTTAACCTGGAAGGTCATTACCAGATTTCCATCCGGCGAAGTGAGTTTCTGTTGTGCATTCGCTATAAACGAGATACAGAGAAATGCGATAAGCAAAAGATTCTTTTTCATTTTATTTTTATGGTATTAAATTGTGAGCTAACCTATGTTTTTATTCCTTTTGTTTCGGATATTGCAAATGTAGCGACCGTCTGAACTGAGTTTTCCAATTAGAATAAAAATACAAGTTAGTATAAACTTTATTGTTTTGATTTATAATTGAATAAGCATTCTGCGAATACAGATAAATATAAGTCTCAGTGAACTTCTTTAAAAGGATAAAAGGTATATTCCACGACCCGGAAGTGTTAAATCCTTTCCTAGTTCTACTTTTTTATCTTCCAATACATTGTATGCAGAAGTGTCAGGCAGTATTTCCCGGTAAGTATCCAAGCTGATAGTCTGTTCCCGGTCTGTTCCATTCAGGAAAACAACGACTGATTTATCACCCTGTTTCCTTTCGTACGCGTAGATGCCTCTACTCGGTGCGAAGTGTTTCAGTTTTCCCTTGGCTATGACTTCATTTCCTTTTCTCCATTGGAGCAGTTTTTGCAGATAAGAGAATGCTTCATTTTGTAGCGGGGTGCGGTTTGCCGCATCGAAGTAATTATGAGCATCATCTTGCCAGCCGCCCGGGAAGTCACAGCGAAGTGCTCCGTCACCGTTGGCTTTATCGGCAGCCATCAGGATTTCTGTTCCGTAATATATTTGTGGAATTCCGCGTGTTGTCAGAAGGAACACTAATGCTTGTTTGTATCGGTTCAGGTTTTTAGTATCCGCTTCCGAACGATAAAAACGGGAAGTGTCGTGATTATCCAGGAAAGTCAGCAGATTCATCGGGTCGGCAAAGACGATGTCTTGCGACAGGTATTCGTAAAGCCGGCACAGACCGCCGTTCCAGTCGGTTGTTTCTTCATCGAAAGCTTTGTTCATATGTTCCATCAAAGGGAAGTCCATGACAGTGGGCAGGTAGGTGTTTTTAGGATAGGTCAGTTTGCTGTCTTTCTGCCAATAGGAGATAAGTACATTGCTGCCTAACCAGGTTTCGCCTACAATATTGAACTTGGGATACTCTTCGTTCACTGCCTTGCACCAATGAGCCATCATGTCAAAGTCTGCATAAGGGTGCGTATCTTGGCGGATTCCGTTAATACCGGCATACTCTATCCACCAGATACTACTCTGAATCAGATAAGTAGCTACATGGCGGTTCCGTTGGTTGAAATCCGGCATAACCTGGCTGAACCAACCGTCAACGGCTATTTTCTTTTCGTAATCGGAAGCATACGGATCCAATTGGGTAGCAGTCTTAAAACTTGTCTGCACATAATTGCCTTTGAAGTTGAACCAATCTTTGGAAGGCATATCCTTATATAGATAGTTTTCACTTCCACAGTGGTTGAAAATCATATCCATCACTACTTTCATTCCTTTGGCATGTGCCTGGCCTACAAGATTCCGGAATTCTTCATTATTCCCGAAGCGGCGGTCTGACTGATAATAATCAGTGATAGCATAGCCGTGGTAAGAGCCTTCCTTCATGTCATTCTCCTGAATCGGGTTCAGCCATATGCTCGTCACGCCTAAGTCCGCAATATAGTCCAGATGCTTTTCAATCCCTTTAAAGTCACCGCCATGGCGGGCGAAGGAGTCGTTACGGTCTACCCTGGCTTCCAACATTCCGGGAATTATATCATTAGAGGAATCACCGTTTGCGAAACGATCCGGCATAATGAGATAAAGCACATCGCTGGAGTTGAACCCTTCTATCTGAGAAGAACCCGGCTTTCTTTCTTTGAGTTCGTAAGGAATTACGGTCTGCTTCTTTCCTTGTTTCAGAGTAATGTTGAATGTCTGCGGGGCTGCTTCCGAGATATTCAGATAGACAATCAGATAGTTTGGATTTTCTTGCCTGACAACCTCTTGCAAGGTGATGTCTTTAGAAGAGATACTGACTTCTGCAGACGCTATATGTTCTCCATATAGCAAAACCTGCAATTCCGGATTTTTCATGCCTGCCCACCAAAAAGCAGGAGCTACTTTTTTTATGACAGTTGCGGCATATACCGGGTTGCAACCAAATAGCAGTACAAGTAAGATTACAAATAGAAAATTCTTTTTCATGGTAACATAGATTTTAAATGTTTGCTCGGCGAACCGATGCTGCAAATGTAGGGGGATAGGGGGAAGCATTTCGGGACTAGAATATAAATATAAATGCTTATAATGCTTATTCTGTTGAAAATGAATGCGTTGATTGTAGGGGTACTATGTGAAAATACAAATAGGAATTAAAATAATTTTGACTGTATATTTCATAATCATTACTATATTCATTATATTTGTGACATCTTTAAAAAGTAACCTATGAGAAATGTAGCCTATATCTTAGCTTTTCTTTTAGTTTGTCCAACTTCACTGTTTGCAACACAGACGGATGATAATGCGGCAGTCCTTAAAAGACTGGATGATATTATAAATAAGAAAGAAACTTTTCAGGTTCAGAAAGAGAAGACTATTGATGCGCTGAAAGTGCAGCTCGCTCATTCGGTTGCTTCTGCTGACAAATATCACTTGTATGGTTCTTTATTCGATGCCTATCTTCATTATCAGGCAGATTCTGCACTCCATTATATAAATAGGAGGCAGCAGATTCTCCCCCAACTGGACCGCCCGGAGCTGGCAAATGAGATAATTATTGATCGTGCGACCGCATTGGGAGTGATGGGAATGTATATTGAAGCCATGGAAGAACTGAAGAAAATAAATCCGGTGAAGCTGGACAAACAAACATTACTATCTTATTATCAGACCTATCGTGCTTGCTATGGTTGGCTTGCGGACTATACCACCAATCAGGAAGAAAAGAAGAAATATCTGGAAAAGACAGATTTATACCGGGACTCTATCATTGGTATAATGCCTCCCGAAATAAACCGTACGATTGTATTGGCAGAGAAATGTATAGTCACAGGCAAAGCTGATACGGCTTTGGTGATGCTTAGTGATGCACTGAAAGATGCAGTTGACGAACGTCAGAAAGTCTATATCTACTATACGTTGTCCGAAGCGTACGGCATGAAGAGCGATACGGAAAAGGAAGTTTATTATCTGATATTGACGGCTATTGCCGATTTGGAATCTTCGGTCAGGGAATATGCCTCGTTGCAGAAACTGGCACACCTGATGTATGAATTGGGCGATATAGACCGCGCTTACAAATATCTGAGCTGTTCGATGGAGGATGCAGTAGCCTGTAATGCCCGTTTGCGGTTTATCGAAGTGACGGAATTCTTTCCTATTATAGACAAAGCTTATAAACTGAAGGAAGAAAAAGAACGTGCGGTTTCTCAGGCAATGCTTATCAGTGTCAGTATGCTGTCTTTCTTTCTTCTCATTGCCGTTTTCTATTTGTATCGCTGGATGAAGAAACTGTCTGTCATGCGGCGTGATTTGAGTTTGGCGAACAAACAAATGCAGGTCGTGAACAAAGAGTTGGAACAAACGGGAAAAATTAAAGAAGTATATATTGCCCGCTATCTGGACAGATGCGTCAACTATCTGGATAAACTGGAAACTTATCGCCGTTCATTGGCTAAATTGGCTATGGCATCCCGCATCGAAGACCTGTTCAAAGCCATAAAGTCCGAGCAGTTCATCCGTGACGAACGGAATGAATTTTATAATGAGTTCGACAAGTCCTTCCTGAAACTTTTCCCGAATTTCATTACTGCTTTTAATGATTTGCTGGTAGAAGAGGGACGTATATATCCGAAATCCGACGAACTTCTGACCACGGAACTCCGGATTTTCGCATTGATTCGTCTGGGAGTGGTGGACAGTAACAAGATTGCTCATTTCTTAGGATATTCCCTGGCTACCATATATAATTATCGTAGCCGGATGCGTAATAAGGCGGTCGGCGATAAAGACCGGTTTGAGCAGGATGTGATGAATCTATAATATAGTAGTTCTGATAGTTATAATATGATTGGTTTTGTAATATAAATGATAAATATTCGCTGTATTCGAAATAAATATCCGCTATAACTGCTTGAATGCTCTCTGTATTTCTCCATTTTTTTCTATCTTTGTAGACGACTAATCTAATAATAAATTTACTAAGAAATGAAAAAGTTAATCTACACGCTGTTCTTTGTCCTTATCTCCGTGGTAGCAAACGGGCAGGCAAAGTACGTATTTTATTTCATCGGCGATGGAATGGGAGTGAATCAGGTAAATGGTACGGAGATGTATCAGGCTGAACTTCAAAACGGACGCATTGGCGTCGAACCTTTGTTATTCACGCAATTTCCGGTAGCCACCATGGCAACCACTTTCTCTGCAACAAATTCTGTGACCGATTCTGCTGCTGCGGGTACTGCACTGGCAACGGGACAGAAAACGTATAATCATGCAATTTCTGTAGGAGAAGATAAGAACGCGATTCAGACAGTAGCCGAAAAAGCTAAGAAAGCCGGCAAAAAAGTAGGTGTCACTACCTCAGTCAGTGTAGACCATGCTACTCCTGCTGCATTCTATGCACACCAACCGGATCGTAATATGTATTACGAAATTGCCCTTGATTTGCCGAAAGCAAATTTTGACTTCTATGCAGGCGGCGGTTTCTTGAAGCCGAATACTTCTTTTGACAAGAAGGAAGCTCCGAGTGTTTTCCCTGTTTTTGAAGAAGCAGGATACACAGTGGCACGTGGTTACAATGACTATAAAGCCAAAGCCGGTAAAGCAGACAAAATGATTCTTATCCAGAAAGAAGGTGCCAATCCGTCCTGTCTGCCTTATGCTATTGACCGTAAAGAGGGGGATTTGACATTAGCGCAGATTACTGAAAGTGCTATTGACTTCCTTACTAAGGGTAATAATAAAGGTTTCTTCCTGATGGTAGAAGGGGGAAAAATAGACTGGGCTTGTCATTCTAACGACGCTGCTACTGTGTTCAATGAAGTGAAAGATATGGATGATGCTATTAAAGTAGCTTACGAATTTTACAAGAAGCATCCGAAAGAAACTCTGATTGTAGTCACTGCAGACCATGAAACGGGTGGTATCGTACTTGGTACAGGAAAGTATGCGCTGAACCTGAAAGCACTGCAATATCAGAAACACTCTGCCGACGGACTTTCGCAGCGTATCAGCGAATTGAGAAAATCAAAGAGCAATAAAGTAACTTGGGAAGATATGAAAACATTCCTCGGCGAAGAAATGGGTTTCTGGAAACAATTCCCTATCTCTTGGGAGCAGGAAAAGAAGTTGCGTGATGAGTTTGAAAAATCATTCGTGAAAAATAAGGTGGTATTTGCCGAAAGTATGTACTCAAAGAGCGAGCCGATGGCTGCGCGTGCTAAAGAGGTGATGGATGAAATATCTATGGTCGGCTGGGTAAGTGGCGGACACTCTGCAGGTTTTGTTCCTGTATTCGCTATCGGAGCCGGTTCACATCTGTTCGGTGAAAAGATAGACAATACTGAAATACCGAGAAGAATTGCCAAGGCGGCGGGATATAAATGAGAAAAGTGATTAACGGGTTAGTGATTAACGATTAACAGGCTGAGCGCTATTATTCATGCTCCTCCCTAATCGTTATCACTAATCCGTTAATCGCTAAATTATGCTTTCACACGTCCTACATAAGAACCGTCGCGAGTATCGATTTCGATTGTTTCACCTTCGCTGATGAACAAGGGAACACGAACTGTTGCGCCTGATTCTACAGTAGCAGGTTTCAATGTGTTGGTAGCTGTATCACCTTTCATTCCCGGTTCTGTATAAGTAACTTTCATCTGGACTTTGATCGGCATATCTGCGTAAAGAACAGTTTCGGTAGAAGCATCTGAAACTACATCCAATACTGCGCCTTCGAGCAGGAAGTCAACGCCGTTGATTAAGTCGTGAGCGATAGGGTGCTGGTCGAAAGTTTCCTGATTCATGAAGATATAATCTTCTCCTTCTTTATATAAGAACTGGTAAGGACGACGTTCTACACGTACATC
>OJQL01000361.1_pt1 | contig 51819 bp, 56 predicted proteins | sample 1598731 | NCBI WGS metagenome assembly OJQL01 (sample SAMN03922510, study PRJEB24848) | human gut metagenome | isolation source: stool sample | host: Homo sapiens | place: Germany | collected 2010-02
TCACGGCTGAGGCCGCAGGCTTTCAACTCATAGCCGAAAGTCGTCTTTTGCAGGATGACCCAGACGAGGATGGCAAAAAGAATCGTGATAATGATGGAAATGTTGATCCAGCTGGAATTGCCGAACAGCGCGGCAAACGGCCCCTTGGGCAGGATAGACCCTGGGTTGGCAGCGCTCAGCGCGGCGGTACGGTCCGAGTTGGACGCGCCCCAGCCGGAAGCCAGCATATTGGGCATATTCGCCAGCAGCAGGTTCACCAGATACATACCGATCCAGTTGAACATGATGGCGGTGATGACCTCATTGACGTTGAAATACGCCTTGAACAGGCCCGGGAAAACGCCCCAGATGGCACCGCCCACAGCGCCCGCCAGCAGGCAGACGTACCACGGCATCTGGAACTGAATGGCGCACAGCAGCGAGAAAAATGCACCCATGGTGTACTGACCGGAAGCGCCGATGTTGAACAGGCCGGTCTTGAAGGCAAAGCCGACGGACAGGCCGCACATCATCAACGGCGCTGCCTGATACAGCACCTTGCCCAGCTTGTCCATGTTGGAAAAACCAGTGGTCAGCATGGCTTTCATGCCGCCCACGGATGCCGAGGGATTCAGCAAGACCAGCAGCACAAAGCCCAGCACCAGACCGATGACGATGGACAAAAGGCTTGCCAGTACGCCTACGACGGCGGGACGCTGCAAAAGCGGCTGTTTATTTTGTTTGCTCATGCTTTCGCCTCCCCTTGTTTTTTGGCGCCTGCCATGTACAGGCCCAATTCTTCCACGGTGGTCTTGCGCGGGTCAAACTCGCCCACGATCTCACCTTCATAAATGACTAGGATGCGGTCAGACAGGTTCATGACCTCATCCAGTTCGAGACTGACGAGCAGGACCGCGCGGCCCTTGTCGCGCTCGGCCACGATCTGCTTGTGGATATACTCGATCGCGCCGACGTCCAGACCGCGGGTTGGCTGGACTGCGACCAGCAGCTCCGGCTCCTTATCGACCTCGCGGGCGATGATGGCCTTCTGCTGGTTGCCGCCGGACATACTGCGGGCGATGGTGGCAGGGCCTTGGCCGCTGCGCACGTCATACTGCTTGATAAGGCGCTCGGCGTATTCCTGCACGGCGGCCTTTTTGATGAAGCCGTGGTTCTGGAACTCGGGCTGCCAATAGCGCTGCAAAACCATATTGTCCGCCAACGTGTAATCCAGCACCAGGCCGTGCTTGTGGCGGTCCTCCGGGATATGGCTCATACCCGCCTTGCTGCGCTCGCGGATGGGGGCGTTGGTGATGTCCTTGCCTTCCAGCTTGATGGTACCGGCGGTGGGCTTTTCCAGGCCGGTAATGCCGTAGATCAGTTCGCTCTGGCCGTTGCCGTCGATACCGGCGACGCAGACGATCTCGCCCGCGCGGACATTGAAGCTGACGCCGCGCACGGCGTTGTTCTTGTGTACCTTGCTGGGTACAACAAGGTTTTCCACTTCCAGAATCGGCTTGCCCGGCTCGCAGGGCTTTTTCTCAACGGCAAACTGCACGTCGCGGCCGACCATCATCTTGGACAGTTCCTCTTTGGTGGTATCCTTGATATCCACCGTACCGATGTACTTGCCCTTGCGCAGGACCGTGCAGCGGTCGGAAACGGCCATGATCTCGTTGAGCTTATGGGTGATGAACAGGATGGACTTGCCCTCCTTCTTGAACCCGCGCATGATCTCCATCAGTTCGTCGATCTCCTGCGGGGTCAGCACAGCGGTAGGCTCGTCAAAGATCAGGATCTCGTTGTCGCGGTACAGCATCTTCAGAATTTCGACGCGCTGCTGCATACCAACCGTGATATCCTCGACCTTGGCGTCAAGGTCGACGTTCAGGCCGTAGCGCTTTGAGATCTCCTCGACCTTTTTGCGCGCCTCCTTCTTCTGCAAAAAGCCGCACTTCGTCGTCTCCGCGCCGAGGATGATGTTATCGAGCACCGTGAAAACGTCCACCAGCTTGAAGTGCTGGTGCACCATGCCGATGCCGAGCGCGGTGGCGTCGTTCGGGTCCTTGATGGACACGACCTTGCCGTCCTTTTTGATGATGCCCTCCTCCGGCTGATAAAGGCCGAAAAGAACCGACATCAGCGTCGATTTTCCCGCGCCGTTTTCACCGAGCAGGGCGTGGATCTCGCCCTTTTTGAGCTGTAAGGTGATGTTGTCATTGGCGATAATACCGGGGAATTTCTTCGTGATATTCAGCATTTCGATCGCATACTGATTCTCCAAGTTTTTTCGCCCTCCTTCCGTTTTGATGGCCCGCACGCGCTGCGCTGCGAGGACGGAAACCATAACTACATTATACTATATCACGTTTTCCGATGAAAAGCAAAAGGTTTTCGCATGTCTTTCCCTGTCAGAAATGTGAAAAAGAACGGAAGACCGAAGTCTTCCGTTCTTTTATGTATGCGCTATTGGGAATTAGCCGCCGATGTAGTTGACGTTGACGTTGCTCAGGCCGGCGGTGGAGGGGTCAGCCATCTCGGAGTTGTTGTCGATGGTGATGTCGCCGTTGAGGACCTTCTGGAAGAGGTCTTCATAGTCGGCAACGGAGAAGTTCTCCATGGACCAGGTAGCGGTCGGCAGGCCGACAGCGTTCTCAGCAACGCCCAGGGAGGTGGCAGCATTGCCGATCTCGTCCCAGGTGCCATCGTAAACCTTAGCGATCGCCCACTCGGCAGCGTCGCTCAGGCCCTTCATAGCGGAAGTGACGACAGTCTCGGACTCGCTGGACTGGTCGACGTCGACGCCGACGACCTTGCCGTCCTCAGCGGAAGCGGCAGCGACGACGGACTGGAACATGGAACCGCCGCAGGCGAAGACGATCTCAGTGCCGTTGGAGTACCAGCCGGAGACCATGGTCTGCAGCTCGGGGGAAGCCTGGAAGGAAGCGCCGTACTCCCAGGAGTAGTTCAGGTCGACGGTCTTATCCATTTCCTTAGCAGCGTCGTTGGCGCCCTGAGCAAAGCCCCAGCCGTAACGGATGCAGGCGGGGTTCGTGCCGCCGCCGCCGCCGGTGAAGCCGAGCTTCTCATAGCCTTCCTTGACGACAGCGTAACCGGCGAAGTAGCCGCACTGCTCTTCGTTGAAGGCGATGCCCGCAACGTTGTCAAGGCCGAGGGACCAACCGTCGATGAAGACGAACTTGGTGTCGGTGAATTCCTTAGCGGCCTTCTCGAGGGCCGTGCCCTGCATGAAGCCGGCGCAGACAATGACCTTGGCGCCGCCGTCCACGGCAGCCTTCATGGCGTCGTAACGGTCGTCATCGGTCGCCTGATCGCCGTTGGCGGGCTGATAGTACTTGTAGCTCAGGCCGTTGTTGGCGGCATAGAGCTTCACGCCGTCGAAGGTGCCCTGGTTGAAGGACTTATCCTTCAGCTGGCCGACGTCGGTGACGAAAGCGACTTCATACTTGCCGTCCTCGGACGTCATGTTGTCGTCGATATCGTCAGGATTGGTGTAAGTGGTGGTCCCGCCCTGCTGATCGTCAGTGTTGTTGGCATCCTGGTTGTCGTCGGTCTTCTTATCACCGCAGGCAACGAGGGACAGAACCATGACGAGAGCGAGAAGCAGCGCAAAAAACTTCTTCATTCTTCTATCCTTCCTTATTTTTCCGGTCGGCGGCGGGCCGCTCTCCGGTTTATTTTGAAGTGCGGACGCACTTCGTCTAACAGTATAGCAAAAGCAAAGGGGAGAATCAAGTCCGATTCTCCCCAATTTTACTTTTTTTGTGATAATTGATGGGATTCTTTACAAAAAGTCCACACTTTTTACACGTTATTTTCTCAGTCGAGCTTCAGGTCGCCGTCCTTGACCCAGCCGAGGCGTCGGCAGACCATATTGATGAGCGGAGCAAGGATGGCGGGCAGCACGATGGCGACGAGGATGAGGCCCAGCCAGTCAAAGCCCGTTGGGCTCATGGCCACAGCGCCCTTGGCGATGGCCTCCTCGCTCGGGGAGACCCAGCCCGTCCACACGCCGATGAGGCCGCACAGGCCGCAGGTACCCATACCGGAGTTGATGGGCGCTCCGTTCATTTCAAGATGGAACACACACGTGGCGATGGGGCCGGTGATGGCGGAGGCGAGCGTCGGCGCGATCCAGACGCGGGGATTTCTGACAATGTTCGGCATCTGGAGCATGGAGGTGCCGAGTCCCTGAGAGACAAGGCCGCCCCAGCGGTTTTCCTTAAAGCTCATCACGGCGAAGCCGACCATCTGCGCGCAGCAGCCTGCGACGGCCGCGCCGCCGGCAAGACCCGTCAGGCCCAGCACCGAGCAGATGGCAGCGGACGAAATGGGCAGCGTGAGCGCGATGCCGACAAGCACGGAGACCGCGATGCCCATCCAGAACGGCTGGAGTTTGGTCGCATTGTCGATAATAATGCCAAATGCCGAGGCCGCCGTGCCGATGGGCGGGGCGATCCACTTGGCGAGCGCGACGCCGACTAAGATGGTCACGGCGGGCGTCACCAAAATGTCGATCTTCGTCTCCTTGCTCACGGCCTTGCCGCACTCGGCGGCAAGGATCGCGATGATGAGCACGGCGAGCGGGCCGCCTGCGCCGCCCTCGGCGTTGGCCGCATAGCCCACCGCCGCGAGGGAGAAGAGCACCATCGGGGGTGCCTGCAGCGCGTAGCCGATGGCAATGGCCATCGCAGGGCCGGAGACGGACATCGCATAGGTGCCGATGTCCGTCAGAAACGGAACGCCCAGCTGCGCGCCGAGCGTCTTGATGATCGTGCCGATGAGCAGCGAGCAGAAGAGGCCCTGCGCCATTGCGCCGAGCGCATCGATGCCGTAGCGCTTGGCCGAAACTTCAATGTTTTTGCGTTTGCAGAACGCTTTGAATTTTTCCATGATATCCTCACAGCCTAAAAATAAAATAGTGTCATATGCAGGTGTCTTGACACATGCATATGACACTATAATCGCTTGTGTGAGGATTGTCAACCCTTAATTTCCGTTTTCCTCCAGCAGGACGCGCAGTGCGCGCAGCGCACTCTTCGTGCGCTCGAACGCCGCCTCGTCGGGACAGGAGAGCGTGTGCAGGTGGATGCCGTCGGTGAGACTGGACAGCGGCTCCGCCTTTTTGCAGCGCTCAATGAACTGGCTGACCTCGTAGCGGTTCGAAATTTGCAGCGGGCCGGTGAGCTGGCCGTAGATGGGGTGGTCGACGATGACGTCGATGACCGTGCAGCCGTTGTCGACGATGGTGTTGAGCTCGGCTTCCATCTCCTGCGGCGTGTGCTTCACAGCAACGCGGCGGAGGATGCCGCGCGCCTCCTTCGGCGTCACATAGCCGCGCGGAGTGGCGAGAATTTCCTCGCCCGAGGAGCGCAGCAGCGCGATATCGCCCACGATGATCTGGCGCGAGACGGAGAATTTTTCCGCCAGCGCGGAGGCGCTGACCGGCGCGTCCGCCGCGTGCAGCACGTCGGCAATGGCCTTTCGCCGCTCGTCAGAATGCATTCGCTCTTCCTCCCCTTTTCGCGCAAAAGCGCCAAATTTCGATTGCTTTTTGTATTATCAAAATCAGAAATTACAGTTCGTTGTCGGATTTTGCCGATTTAATACTCAAAGCAGCTGCCGCCGACGAACTCTCGCACGATGGAGTCGCGCGGGACATAGTCCGTGCGCAGCGACGGCACGGAGTTGACAACGTCCATCAGGTCGCTCAGCCCGTGCTCGGCGATAAACTGATCGTCGAGCTGGCTGTAAAACTCGGGGATCTCCTTCAAATACCGCGCGAGGATGCACGGCTCGTAGTCGTGGAACGTGTCGATGTGGATGCTCGCGTTCGGCTTGTTCGGCATGATGTAGTTGAGCTCGCCGCGGTCGACACTCTCGGCGCGCTCGACGGTCTGACGCAGCGAATGGCCGCGGCCCTGATAGTCGCGGATCATGCGGCGCGCCACGCGCAGCTGCTCGGGACGAACGATGCGGTCCTTGTGCGTGATGATGCGCGTACGCGGGGCAACGTAAACGCCCGTAGCTTCGCTTCTGAGCTGGTCGAAAATCAGCGGGTTGAGCATGTGGATGCCCTCGGCGATGATGACGGCGTCCTTGTCGCCCTGCATGGGCTTGTAGCCGCCGACGCCGCCGGCCTTGAAGTCGTAGACCGGCAGCTCCACGAGCTCGCCGTCCATCAGGCGGTGGATATCCTCGATGAGTAAATCGCGGTTCACGCAGTAGGGCGACTCCCAGTCGCTCGCCTCGGGCGGGCGCTGATCAAGCGGCAGGAAAAAGTTATCCATGCTGAGCATGCACACCTTGACGCCGAGGTTTTCAAGGTATTCGCGCAGGCGCATCGCCGTCGTCGTCTTGCCCGAACCGCTCGGGCCCGTCAGGCAGACGATGGGCTTTTGTCCCTTGTTCATTAAAATGCTCGCCGCGGCGGAGCTGATCTTGTCGTGAAAGACCTCCTCGCAGCGCAGGACGAAGCGGGTGTCGTCCTTCATGTTGGTCACAATGTTTTCAATGTCGATCACGCGCATGGCATGATAATCTCCTTACTTTTTGGATTCTGCCGCCATCTTTACGGCTGTTTCGAGCGCGATTTTCATCATGGCGGTGAAGCTCGTCTGCCGCGCCTCGGGCGAAAGCTCCTCGCCGGTGAGGATATTGTCGGAGATCGAGCAGAGGGAAAGTCCGCGCTTTTTCGTATAGGCGGCGTTGCAGTAGAGGGCGGCGGCCTCCATCTCGATGGCGAGCACGCCCATGTCCGCCCACTTGAGCGACGGGTTCGACGCGTCGTAGAACGTGTCGGACGAGTAGAGGTTGCCGACGTCCATGCGGACGCCGAGCTCCTTCGCCGATTCAACGGCGGCGGAGAGCAGCTGAAAGTCCGCGATGGGGGCAAATGTGCCGCCAAGGCCGTACTGCGCGGCGTAGTTCGAGTTGGTGCACGCACCCATGCCCGCGACCACGTCACCGAGCTTCAAGTCCTTTTGCAGCGCGCCCGCCGAACCCACTCGGATGATGCTCTCGACATCGTACTGCGTGAACAGCTCGTAGGAGTAGATACCGATGGACGGCATCCCCATGCCGCTGGCCATCACGCTGACGGGAACGCCCTTGTAGGTGCCTGTGTAGCCCTGCACGCCGCGGACGTTGTTGACGAGCTTTGGTTCATCTAAAAATGTTTCGGCGATGAATTTTGCGCGCAGCGGGTCGCCGGGCATCAGAACGGTCTTGGCGAAGTCGCCCTTTTTCGCGCTGTTGTGCGGAGTCGGCATATTGAGCCCTCCCCTTTCTTAAAGTTCGCCCTTGGCTTCGAGCTCCTTGACGGCCTTGACGATGCGGGACGTGCCGAGGCGGTCGGCGCCGAGCTTGAGGAAATCTTCGGCGTCCTGCAGGCTCGCGATGCCGCCGGCGGCCTTGATCTTCTTGCCGTTGGTCATGTGGGCTGCCATGAGGGCGACATCCTCGCGGGTCGCGCCGCCGCCGGCAAAGCCCGTGGAGGTCTTGATATAGTCGGCGTGGGAGTTGGAGACGACCTCGCAGAGCTTGATCTTCTCTTCGTCGGTGAGCAGGCAGGTCTCGATGATGACCTTTAAGATGTTGCCGTGGCAGGAGATTTTCACAGAGTTGATCTCCTGAAGGATCTTGTCGTACTGGCCCTCCTTGACCCAGCCGAGGTTGATGACCATGTCGATCTCGGTCGCGCCGTCGGCGACGGCGGACTCGGCCTCCATGCACTTGATGCCGCTGGGCGTGTAGCCGTTGGGGAAGCCGATGACCGTGCAGATGGGCAGCTGGCCGAAGCCATAGTGCTGCTGCTCGGCGACGTAGTGCGCGGCGTGATTCACATAGGTCTGCGGGATGCAGACGCTCGCGCAGCCGTATTTGATGCCGTCGTCACAGATCTGCTTGATGTCCTCCCAGGTGGCGGTCTGCTTGAGGAGGGTATGGTCAACGTGCTTGAGAATTTCCTTAACGTCCATGATATATTTCCTTTCTGTCGTTGAAAGCGTATTTGATCAAAAATCGTTTTATTTTAGCATGTTTCCGTGCTTTTGTCTACCGTTTCGGCAGGTCTCTTACAGTGCGCTGCCGAAATACTCCGTCATCGCGCGGATCAGGAATTCATAGTCCTGCACGCCCGCGGTCTCCCACGAAGAGTGCATCGCGAGCTGGGGCAGGCCGATGTCCACCGTGCTGACCGGCACGAGCGTATCGGAGATCGAGCCGAGCGTCGAGCCGCCGGGAAGATCGGAGCGGTTGGACATGACCTGCGTGGGAACGCCCGCGTTTTCGCACACGGCGCGGAAAACAGCGCAGGAGCGGCCATCGGTCGCGTAGCGCTGATTGGCGTTGAACTTGATGACGACGCCCTCGTTCATATACGGGCAGTTGTCGGGGTCGGCGTATTCACTGTGGTTGGGGTGCTGGGCGTGCGCGTTGTCCGCCGAGACGAGGAAGCTGCGCGCGAGCATCATCTGGAGCTCCTGCTCGTCCTTTCCGAGGCACAGGGCGATGCGGCGCAGCGTGTCGCGCAGGAACGTCGAGCCCGCACCCTGCTTGGTGGACGAGCCGACCTCCTCATTGTCGAAAATGCAGCAGACGGCGATATTTCCGCTCTCCTTAGCCGCAAGAAAGCCCTCGAGGCAGCCGCAGGCGCACTCGAGATCGTCGAGCTTGGGAGAAAGGATGTACTCCTCGTTCTCGCCAAGCAGCGTCCCCTCGCCGCGGCAGTAGAGGAACAGGTCGCTGCCGAGGATGTCGTTTTCTGCAACGTCCGCGGCTTTGGCGACGATGGGCAGGATGCCGCCGCTGTCTTTACCGCCGAGCAGCGGCAGCGTGTCGATATTCGCGAGGTACTTCATGCCGTCGTTCGCTGTGCGGTTCATGTGGATGGCGACATTGGGAATGACGAGCAGGTCGCGGTCGACGCTCACGAGTTTTTCGACGATCTCGCCGTTTGCGCGCACGAAGACGCGGCCCGCGACGGAGAGTGGGCGGTCGAACCATGTGGACATCAGCATGCCGCCGTATTTTTCGGTCGAGAGCTGGACATAATGCGCGCTGCGGCGGTCGGGATGCTCTTTTAAACGGAACGCTGGCGAGTCGGAGTGCGCCGCAGCCATGGCGAAGCCGCCGTCGATCATCTCCGGCACGCGGAAGGCGATGGTGCTCGAGCCGTTGCGGCGGACGAAATACTTCCCGCTGGGGGCTACCTCCCAGCGTTCGCGTTCGGAAAGCTCGGTATAGCCGTTTGCGAGGAGCTTTTGGCGGATGTTCTCGGTCACATGGTAGCAGGTGGGGCTATTTTTGATAAAATGCAGCAGTTCTCTTGCCGGTGCATGTTGCATGGTGATGTCCTCCACAGTTTATTTTTGTTTGGCGGTATTATAGCACACGTCATGCTTCTCGGCAAGCGGACACTCCCTCTGTGCCGCACAAAACAGGGGCAGCATTTGTGCATTTGTCCATATTTGGTGGAATTATAGTTGATTCTTTTATCGAAATCCTTTATAATACAGTTGATTTCCGTCCCCCTCCCGCATCGAGCGGGCTTTTGTTTGCGCTCTTAAGCCGGAAGGAGGCTATTTCTATGAACGAATCCTCTTCTCCCGCGCCAGCTCCGGTCTCACCGCTGTGGACGCGGGATTTCACTATCATCACATTGGGCAGCGTGATCTCAATGCTGGGCAATTCGATGTCCGGCTTCGCGCTGAGCCTGCTCGTACTGGATTACACGGGCTCGAACCTGCTCTATGCCATCTATATTGCGACATTTACGCTGCCGCAGATCGTCATGCCGATCTTCTCGGGCGCGATCCTCGACCGCTTTTCGCGCAAGAAGACGATCTACACGCTGGACTTCCTTTCCTCCGGGGTCTACCTTGTCGCTGCGCTGATCCTGAGCCGCGGCTGGTTCAGCTTTCCGATGCTCGCGGTCTTCTGCTTTATCATCGGCTCGATCAACAGCATCTACTATGTCGCCTACGACAGCTTCTATCCCCTGCTGATCTCTGAGGGGAACTACTCCAAGGCCTACTCCATCGCGAGCGTGCTGGAGACGCTCTCGGCGCTCATCATCCCGATCGCAACGTACTTTTATAATCTCTTCGGCATTGCGCCGCTGCTCGGCATCAACGCGCTGTGCTTCTTCATCGCCGCGACGGCGGAGACGCAGATCCGCGCCGAGGAACACTACATCGAAAAGCAGCGTGCCGCGCTCGCGCTCGAAGGGCAGCATTCCTCGGGCCGCCAGCTCCTGCGCGACATCAAAGAGGGCTTTCGCTATCTGATGAGTGAAAAGGGGCTTCTGCGCGTGGCCATCTATTTCACATTCAGCATGCTGGCCTCGGGCGCGTCGCAGGTCATCACGCTGCCGTACTTCAAGTCGACATTCGATAACGGCGAATACATCTACATGCTCGTCTGGGGCATGGCGATCTTCGGCCGCGCCATCGGCGGCGGCATTCATTATAAAATCAAGCTGCCTGTGCAGCATAAGTATTCCATTGCCCTGATGGTTTATGTCGTCATCTCGCTGTGCGAGGGCTTCTATCTCTACTGCCCGCTGCCGGTGATGATGGCCTCGTGCTTTTTAACGGGTATCCTCGGCGTGACGAGCTACACCATCCGCATCTCCGCCACGCAGAGCTACGTGCCCGACGAGAAAAAGGGCCGCTTCAACGGCGCGTTCAACATGCTCAACACCGTCGGCAGCTTCACGGGCAATCTGCTCGCGGGCGCGCTGGTGGCGTTTCTCCCCGTGCGCGGCGTGCTGACGGGTTTCATGCTCGTCACGGCGGCCGCGGCGGTCGTCGTCATCGGCGGCGGACGCAGGGACGTGTCCGCGATCTATAACCGGCAAGAATAAGAAATGTAACAATAAAAATTTGATGGAGGAAACAACATGAAATTTTCCGAAATGACCTACACCCGCCCCGATCCCGCGGCGAGCAAGCAGCGCCTTTCCGCGCTGACGGCGGAACTCAAGGCCGCCAAGAGCTATGAGGAAGCGCGCAAGGTGTTCCTTTCGCAGCAGGAGCTGATGAGCCACATCTCCACCGCCGCGACGCTCGCGAGCATCCGCCACTCGATCGACACGCGAGACGAATTCTACGACGGCGAGGAGAAATTCTGGAACAACTTCAACCCCGAGCTTGAGGAATACAATCAGGCGTGGACGGCAGCGATGCTCGAAAGCCCGTTCCGCGCGGACTTTGAGAAGGAATACGGCGATCTGATGTTCGTCAATGCCGAGATCGCGCTCAAGACCTTCTCCCCCGCCATCATTCCTGAATTGCAGCAGGAAAACGACCTGACGCAGGAGTATGAAAAGCTGCTCGCCTCGGCGCAGATCCCGTTCGAGGGCAAGGTCTACACCCTCTCGCAGCTCTCCCCGTTCAAGACCTGCGCTGACGATGAAAAGCGCCTTGCCGCGTGGAAGGCCGAGGGCCAGTGGTACAAGGACAACCAGGCGAAATTCGACGAGCTCTACGACAAGCTCGTAAAACTCCGCGACGCGATGGGCAAAAAGCTCGGCTACGAGGGCTATACCACGCTCGGCTACTACCGCATGGGCCGCAACTGCTATACGAAAGACGACGTGGAGAAGTTCCGCGAGGCGGTCGTCAAGTATCTCGTTCCCGTGGCGGACAAGGTGTACCGCGAGCAGGCCAAGCGCCTGGGCAAGCAGTATCCGATGAGCTTTGCCGACAACGCGCTCGAATTCCGTTCCGGCAATCCCCGCCCCGCGGGCACGCCGGACGACATTCTCGCCCAAGGTATGAAGTTCTACAGCGAGCTCTCGCCCGAGACGAAGGAGTTCTTCGAAACGATGCTGCGCGACGAGCTGCTCGACGTGCTCTCGACCGAGGGTAAGCAGGCAGGCGGCTACTGCACGAGCATCATGGACTATCAGGTGCCGTTCATCTTCGCCAACTTCAACGGCACGCAGCACGACGTCGAGGTCGTGACGCACGAGGCCGGTCACGCCTTCGAGGCCTGGACGAATCGCAAGCGCATCCCCATCGACTACATCTGGCCGAGCATGGAGGCCTGCGAGGTCCACTCGATGTCTATGGAGTTCTTCGCCGAGCCCTGGGCGGACGGCTTTTTTGGCCCCGACGCGAAGAAGTTCCTCTACAGCCACCTCTCCGGCGCGCTGACGTTCATCCCCTACGGCACGATGGTCGACCACTTCCAGCACATCGTGTATGAAAAGCCCGAAATGACGCCCGCCGAGCGCCACGCCGCGTGGAAGGAGCTGCTCGGCGTCTACATGCCGTGGATGAAGCTCGACGGCGAGATCCCGTTCTACTCCGAGGGCATGGGCTGGCAGCGCCAGCACCACATCTATTCGAGCCCCTTCTATTATATTGACTACTGCCTTGCCCAGACCGTGGCGCTCGAATTCTGGGCGATGATCCGCAAGGACGTGGGGAACGCCTGGCAGCACTACATGGCCTACACCGTGCAGGGCGGCAGCCGGACGTTCACCGACCTTCTCAAAAACGCCGGCCTTGAGAGTCCGTTTGACGAAGCGTGCCTTCGCGGCGTGTGCGCCGAGGCGGAGAAGGCGCTCGCGGGCTTTGACCTCACGGGCATCGAATAATGGGCGAACAGCACAAAAAGCACAGCCGCCGCGAGCACCTGAACGACTTTCATCTCAACGTCGCGGGCGAATATGTTTACGACGGGGCACTCTACGCCTGCCAAAACGATGATGCAAAGCAGCGCAGATCTAAGCGCGCCGTGTGGGGAATGGCAGCCATTCTGACCGTTGCGGTCGCCGCGGGCGGGTGCATTCCTGCGCCGGGGATGCAGAACTGTTTTTACGTTCTGCTCCCCTACCTCGGCGAGTTTCTGGGCGCGGCGAGCGTCATCTGGGCGCTTGCAAAGCTCGGCATGGATTGGGGCACGGTGCGCGAGTACAACTACAAAAAAAGCGTGGCCGTTCTGCCCGTGCGAACGGCGGTCACGGCGGTCTTTTCTCTTCTCGGCATCGTGTGCGAATTGATCTTCTTTTTCGTCAATGACCACGCAGGACAGACGTTTTTCGCGCTGCTCTATGTCCTGCTGAAGCTGATAGCCCTACTGAGTGTCCTTGTTCTGCGCGCCGAAATTATGCAGGCAGAATGGGACAAATTGCCTAAAAAAAATAACTTCTAAGATTTTACTCTGTACAATGTGCATCCTTTCATGCTATAATCAAAAAAATTCTACGCGCTGTTTTTCGGCGCACAGATGTCCATAGGAGGCGCACTTCCCTTTCCGCGCGTGTATACGCGCGGGCACCTTACTTTGTGCTGCACGGGGCGACCCGTTTGGCAAAAATTTATAAAGGAGTAGATTCAATGAAAAGAACACTTGCACTGATCCTTTCTCTGGTCATGTGTCTTGGTCTTCTGGCCGGCTGCGGCGACAAGAAGACGGACGACGGCCAGACCGACGGCAAGACGCTTGTTGTCGGCACGCAGAACTTCGACGGTAAGTTCTCCCCCTTCTTCTATACCAATGACTATGAAAACCAGGTCATGGGTATGGTCTTCGACGGTCTGTTTCTCGTCGACCGCGAGGGCTCTGTCGTCCTCAAGGGCATCGAGGGCGACGTCCGTCCCTACAACGGCACCGACTATACTTACAAGGGCATTGCCGACTGCGACATCGTTGAAAACAGCGACGGCACGGTCGACTACAACATCACCCTGAAAGAGGGCGTCAAGTTCTCCGACGGTGAGGAAATGACCATCGACGATGTCATCTTCTCTTACTATGTCCTGCTTGACCCCGCTTATGACGGCGTTTCCACGCTGTACTCCCTGCCCATCAAGGGTCTGGAAGCCTATCGCAGCGGTATGGACACTGTGCAGAACCTGATCCTCTCCGCCGGTCCTGACGCCTACGCCGCCAACGACTTCTACACCGAAGAGCAGTACAACGCTTACTGGGCCGCCTTCAACGCCGCCGGCGTGAAGTTCGCCCAGGAGATCCTTGACTACGTGGTCGACTCCGGTTCCGCCACCGCTGACGACTCCGTCGCCGCGCAGGCTGGCAACTGGGGCTTCGATCTCGCCGATGACGCGACCGTCGAAGACTTCTGGGCTGCCATCGTTGCTAAGTACGGCTACGACATCTCCGATGACGGCATCAACGCCGAGACCGCCGGCACCAGCATCTCCTCCTTCCTCGAGGCTGAGCTGGGCGACGCCTACAACGACTATACCGTCGCCGTCCAGACCGGCGAGTCCGCTCCCAACGTTGCCGGTATCGTCAAGACCGGTGACTACTCCATGACCGTCACCCTCACCGAGGTCAACGCCACCGCCATCTATCAGCTCCCCGTCACCGTGTGCCCCATGCACTACTATGGCGAGACTGACAAGTATGACTACGACAACAACATGTTCGGCTTTGTCAAGGGCGATCTGTCCCACGTCAAGTCCGTGACCTCCACCCCCATCGGCTCCGGCCCGTACACCTTCGAGAGCTGGTCCAACGGCGCTGTCACCCTGCAGAAGAACCCGACCTACTGGAAGGGCGAGCCCAAGATCGACACTGTCATCTGGCGCGAGATGACGGACGAAGATAAGATCCCCGGCGTTGTCTCCGGCACGATCGACGTAACTGACCCCTCCTACTCCAAGGAAGCTGCCGAGCAGATCAAGGAAGCCAACTCTAACGGCGAGATCTCCGGCGATACCATCCAGACCGACCTCGTTGCCAACCTCGGCTACGGCTATGTCGGCTTCAACGCCAACCGCGTGAAGGTCGGCGACGGCAACGGCGGTGATGAGGCCTCCAAGGATCTGCGTAAGGCCATCGCCACGGTTATCGCCGTTTACCGCGATGTCGCTGTCGACTCCTACTACGGTGAGTTCGCCAACGTCATCAACTACCCCATCTCCGACACCTCCTGGGCCGCTCCGCGCGTTACCGATGAGGGCTACAAGGTCGCCTTCTCCGTTGACGTCAACGGCAACGACATCTACACCGAAGGCATGAGCGCCGACGACAAGTACGCCGCCGCCAAGCAGGCCGCTCTCGGCTACTTCGAGGCTGCCGGCTACACCGTCGCTGACGGCAAGGTCACCGCTGCTCCCGCCGGCGGCCGCATGGACGCTGAAGTCATGGTTGGCGGCAGCGGCAAGGGCGACCACCCCTCCTTCATGGCTCTGACCCTCGCGTCCGACGCTCTCAAGGAGATCGGCTTCAACCTGATCGTCTCCGATATGTCCAACTTCGCCGAGATGACCAATGCGATCAACGCCGGTACTGCCGACATGTTCGCCATGGCATGGCAGGCCACGCCCGACCCGGATATGTTCCAGATCTATCACAGCAAGGGCGGCTCCAACGAGAAGTCCTACTGGATCAAGGATGCCGACCTCGATGAGCTCATCATGATGGCTCGTCAGTCCACCGACCAGACCTACCGCAAGACCCTGTATAAGCAGTGCCTTGACATCGTGGCCGACTGGGCGGTCGAGATCCCCATCTATCAGCGCCAGAACTGCGTGATCTTCTCCGCCAAGCGTGTCAACCTCGACACCGTGACGCCTGATATCACCACCTACTGGACCTGGTACAACGACATTGAGCTGCTCGACCTGCAGTAAGCTCCGTCGCTGCACAAAAACGTTACTTAGGCGCATGGCTACCCTGCGGCTTTTGCCGCGGGGTAGCCTGCCTCAGGCACATCTGCCTATGATCCAAATGCCCCGGTGCATCGGAGCATTTGGCTGATATGCAGAGAGAGACATATCAAACCCGAAACGGCGACAAGACCCCGGGCGCGGGGCGGCCGTTATCAAAAAACGGAGGGATTCTATGCGCAAATATCTGGTAAAACGCCTGCTGCTGTCGGTGGTGATCCTCTTTTTTGTGACATTCATCATCTACGTGCTCATGCGCTGCATGCCCAGCTCCTACGTGGAGAATATGGCGCGGCAGCTCTCGCAGGCTCCCGGCTCCAAGCCCTATGAGGAGTGGCTGGCACAGCTCAACGCACAATACGGTCTGGACCTGGGCCTCATCCCCGGCTTTTTCGTCCAGCTCAAGAACCTGTGCACCGGCAACTTCGGCGACAGCTGGAAGTATACCGTGCCCGTCATCCAGAAGTTCAACGAGGTCATCTGGGTCTCGTTCATCATGGGCGCTATCTCGCTCGTGTTCGAGCTTCTCATCGCGGTGCCGCTCGGCATCGTGGCTGCCACCAAGCAGTACAGCGTGACTGACTACACCGTCACGACGGTCGCACTGCTGGGTATGTCGCTGCCGACGTTCTTCTTCGCGACGCTCTTAAAGCTCATCTTCTGCATCAAGCTCGGCTGGTTCGACCTCGTCGGCCTCACAGGACGTGACTTCAACTCCCTCAGCCAGTTTGGTCAGATCCTCGATATGGCAAAGCATCTGGTGCTGCCCATCGTGACGCTGGTCTTCATTTCCATCGGCCCGTGGATGCGCTATGTGCGCACGAACATGCTCGAGGTGCTCAACGCCGACTACATCCGCACCGCCCGCGCCAAGGGTCTTTCCGAGCATAAGGTCATCTATCACCACGCCTTCCGCAACACGCTCATCCCGCTCGTGACGTTCATCGGCGGCTCGCTGCCCGGCCTTTTTGCCGGCGCGCTCATCACAGAGACGCTGTTCGCCATCCCCGGCATCGGCTTCATCTCGTACAATGCGATGGTCGCGGGCGATATCCCCTTCTCCATGTTCTACATGACGTTCCTGGCGATCCTGACCCTGCTGGGCAACCTGATCTCCGACATCCTGTACGCGGTGGTCGACCCCCGCGTGCGCATCGCGTAAGAAAGGAGGCGCTAATCCATGTCTGAAGAAAAGAAGATCAACGATCAGCAGGAGAGCGGCTCCCCCGAGCAGCTTTCCCTCAACGACGACCGCCGCGTCAAGGTTCTTTCCCCGGGCACGCTGGTCGCCAAGCGCTTTTTCCGCAACCGCCTTGCGGTCGTGGGTCTGACGATCCTCGCCGTGATGTTCGTTTTCTCCTTCATCGGCGGCCTCATCAGCCCCTACGGGCAGGACGAGGTCTTCTACCGCGACGATATCCAGCTCAAGGAATACGCCGCCATGAGCAAGAACACCGAGTACCGCTATCTCGTGGCCGACGGCCAGGAGTTCGGCACGATCCTCCAGGCGCAGCTCACGCTGCACATGGGCAAGGACGACAGCTTCTCCTACAAGGGCGTCACCTACGACGTGACCGAGGAGGGCGACTCACTCTACTCCGTCTCGAGCGGCGGCAGACTCCTTGCCATCGCCTATAAGGACATCATCAGCTCGAGCGACCCCAGCCAGAAGTTCGGCTTCAACTTCAGCTTCAACGCCCTCAAGGCGCACGCCAACGGCGAAGCGGAGTTTACGGCCAACGGCAAGACCTATACGCTTGATGAAGACAGCGTCATGCTGAATGGCGAGGAGATCGCCTACATCAGCCGCTTTGTCATCCAGTCCAAGGTCAGCGGCACGGTCATCACCAAGGACTTCAAAGAGCGCGTGCAGCAGGCCGTCGAAAACGGTGAGACCAAGTACACCTATGTGAACGACGCCGGTCAGGAGCGCGAGATCAAGCTTGAATACAATCCCGCCAAGTACCAGTGGTCGATCAAGGAGGGCACGTCCACCCGCGTGTTCGACGCCTATTCCTTCCCCAGCTCCGCGCACTGGCTCGGTACGGATAAAAACGGTATGGATATGCTCACCCGCCTGATGTACGGCGGCCGCGTGTCGCTGATGATCGGCTTCATCGTCGTCATCATCTCCGCGGCGCTCGGCGTGGTGCTCGGCGGCGTCTCCGGCTACTTCGGCGGCTGGGTCGATAACCTCATCATGCGTATCGTCGATATCTTCTACTGCATCCCCTCCACCCCGCTCATCATCATTCTGGGCGCAGCGATGGACGGCATGCGCGTCGACCCGCAGATCCGAATGCTCTACTTAATGTTGATCTTGGGCTTCCTCGGCTGGCCGGGTATCGCCCGTCTCGTCCGCGGCCAGATCCTCTCTCTGCGCGAGCAGGAGTTCATGACCGCGACGGAGGCCTGCGGCATCAGCGTTTCGCGCCGCATCTTCCGCCACCTGATCCCCAACGTCATCCCGCAGCTCATCGTCAACTGCACGATGAGCCTCGGCGCCACCATCATCACCGAGGCAACGCTCAGCTTCCTCGGCCTCGGCGTCAAGTTCCCGTTCGCCTCCTGGGGCAACATCATGAACGACGTTTCCAACTCTTACGTCCTCACGAGCTACTGGTTCATCTGGATCCCCGCCGGCATCTGCCTGATGCTGACGGTCCTCGGCTTCAACTTCGTCGGCGACGGTCTGCGCGACGCGTTCGACCCGAAGATGAAGCGCTGAGAAAGGAGGGAATTTGAATGGCTAAGAAGCATAATGACGGCTATCTTTCCGCAAAGGAATCCCGCCGCATTTCCAAAGAAAACCGCAAGATCACAAATGCGCTCGAAAAGAAGCGCAAGCGCAAGAACGTTCCCGAATCCGAGTATCTGACCGAGATGCACGACCCCAACAACGCGGTCGAATTCGACAACCTGCACACCTACTTTTTCACCGACACGGGCGTTGTCAAGTCGGTCGACGGCGTCACGTTCTCCGTGCCCATCGGCAAGACTGTCGGCGTCGTCGGCGAGTCCGGCTGCGGCAAATCGGTCACGAGTTTGTCGCTCATGCAGCTTTTGCAGCGCCCGCAGGGTCAGGTCGTGGAGGGCGAAATTCGCCTGAACCTCGGCAGCAAGGCCTACGACGTCACAAAGGCGCCTGACAGCGTCATGCAGCACTTACGCGGCAACTATATCTCCATGATCTTCCAGGAGCCGATGACCGCGCTGAACCCCGTGTTCCGCATCGGCGACCAGGTCGACGAGGTGCTGGCCCTGCACAACGAAAAGGGCCACGACGAAGCGCAGATCAAGGCGCGCACCATTGAGCTCCTTGAAATGGTCGGCATCGCCAACAGCGAGGGCGTTTACAAGATGTTCCCGCATGAGCTCTCCGGCGGTATGCGCCAGCGCGTCATGATCGCCATGGCGCTTGCGTGCAGCCCGAAGCTCATCATCGCCGACGAGCCCACCACGGCGCTCGACGTGACGATCCAGGCGCAGATCCTCGACCTTCTGCGCAATCTGAAGGATCAGATCAATTCCTCGATCATGTTCATCACGCACGACCTCGGCGTCATCGCCGAAATGGCGGACTATGTGGTCGTCATGTACGCCGGCCGCATCGTCGAGCAGGGCACGGCAGAGGAAATTTTCGCCCATCCCGCGCACCCCTACACCATCGGCCTCATGGCCTCCAAGCCGGTCGTGGGCCGTCAGGTCGAAAAGCTCTACTCCATCCCCGGCAAGGTGCCGAACCCCATCAACATGCCGAACTACTGCTATTTCAAGGACCGCTGCGAAATGTGCGTGAACGGCTGCGAGGGCGACTACCCGTGCGAGGTGAGCATCTCGCCGACGCACAAGGTGAGCTGCTACCGCTACTACGATGGCAAGCGTCCCGACCTTGAGGAGGTCGTGGAGGAAGAACTGGCCGAGGGCAAGGAAAACGGAAAGGAGGGTGAATAAGATGCCGTTTTGGAAAGCCGGTAAGAACGACGATCAGGTCCTCGATGAACTGAAGGAAACGCAGAAGCAGAATGCCGATGAATTTGTCAAGAAGCAGGAGCACGCCGATGAGGCGCAGAAGTCCTCACTCATCATCGACAACAATTTCACCCCCGTGGAATATGACCCGCAGTACATTCTGCAGGTCAATCACCTCAAGAAATACTTCCCGATCAAGGGCGGTATGGTGTCTAAGACGGTCGGCTATGTCAAGGCCGTCGATGGCGTCACGTTCAACTTAAAGCGCGGCACGACGATGGGCCTTGTCGGTGAGTCCGGCTGCGGCAAGACGACCACGGGCCGCACGATCCTGCGCCTGTATGACTCCAAGTCCGGCGGTCAGGTGCTCTTCAACGGACAGGAGGTCTATGACCTCTCCCACAAGGAGCTGCGCGCCCTGCGCACGAAGATGCAGATCATCTTCCAGGACCCGTTCTCCTCGCTCTCCCCGCGTATGCCGGTCGGCGAGATCATCGGCGAGGCCGTGCGCGAGCACAACCTCGTCCCGAAGGCGGAATTTGACGATTATATCGACCAGGTCATGGACAACTGCGGCTTACAGCCGTTCCACAAGGACCGCTACCCGCACGAGTTCTCCGGCGGCCAGCGCCAGCGTATCTGCATCGCGCGTGCGCTCGCGCTCAACCCCGAGTTCATCGTCTGCGACGAGCCGGTCTCCGCACTCGACGTGTCCATCCAGGCGCAGATCATCAACCTGCTGAACGAATTGCAGGATAAATACAAGCTGACGTACCTCTTCATCAGCCACGACCTCTCCGTTGTCGAGCACATCTCCGACACCGTCGGCGTCATGTACCTCGGCAACCTTGTGGAGTACGGCGCGAAGGAAGATATCTTCCGCAACCCGCTCCACCCCTACACGAAGGCGCTCTTCTCCGCCATCCCCATCCCCGACCCGAAGGTGAAGATGAACCGCATCGTGCTCGAGGGCTCCATCCCCTCCCCTGCCAATCCGCCCAAGGGCTGCAAATTCCACACCCGCTGTGCCAACTGCATGGCCTGCTGCAAGGAGGAAGCACCCGTCCAGCGCGAGATCGAGCCGGGCCACTTCGTGTGCTGCCACCTGTACGATAAGTGATGAAGAAGGACGACTTCTACGAGGAGGACGACGGCCGCACAATCGCCGACATGAGCGGCATCGAACGCCAGCCGACCTTTCTCCCGCACTTTCACCGCAAGCGCAGCGACTTTTCCGCGCCCGATGCGCCCCGTGCGAACGACCGCCCGTGGGAAAGCGCTGCCGGTGAGCTGACGCGCGAGGAGCGCAATGCCGCCATCCACGGCGCGCTCAAGGCGGGACTGCTGATCGCAGGTGTGTATATCCTCGCCGCTGCGGCGCTAATCGTCGCGATGCAGCTGCTCTGGTCTTAAATATGGAAAAAGGAAGACTCTTTCGAGTCTTCCTTTTTTATTTTTCTGCACGGCCAACGACAAATAGCTCTCTTTTCTTCGGATTTCAGATTGTTTTCATCTTTATTCTATGATATACTAGGTAAATTCTATGTCGTAAAAAAGAGAGGAGATTCTTCATGGATCATAAAAGAGGTTCCTTTTCCGGCAAGATTGGCTTTGTCCTTTCGGCTGCGGGCGCGTCCGTCGGCCTCGGAAACATCTGGCGCTTTCCTTATCTGGCCGCCAAATACGGCGGCGCTATTTTCCTGCTGGTATACATCATTCTGGCGATGACCTTCGGCTACACGATGATCATTGCGGAGACTTCGATCGGCCGCATGACCGGCAAGAGCCCTGTCGGCGCTTACAAGTCCTTCAGCGATAAGCCTGCGCTGCGCGTGGGCGGCTGGATCAACGCCATCATTCCGATTCTGATCGTCCCCTACTACTCCGTCATCGGCGGCTGGGTCATCAAATATCTGGCGGAATACCTGATGGGCAAGGCGCACCTCGTCGCGGAGGACGGCTATTTCTCGTCCTTCATCTCCAACGGCGTGTCCTCGGAGCTTTGCTTTCTCGTCTTCACGGCCATGACGCTGGCGATCATCTTTGCGGGCGTGGAAAACGGCATCGAGCGCGTCTCCAAGATCATGATGCCCATTCTCGTGGTGCTGTCGCTGATCATCGCCGTGTATTCCGTGACCCGCCCCGGTGCGCTGGAGGGCGTCAAGTACTTCCTTGTGCCCAATCTTGACAACTTCTCCTGGATGACGGTCGTCTCCGCCATGGGGCAGATGTTTTATTCCCTGTCCATCGCCATGGGCATTCTCATCACGTTCGGTTCCTACATGAAAAAGGACGTCCCGATCGAAAGCTCCACCCGCAATGTCGAGGTCTTCGACACGGCCATCGCCATCATGGCGGGCCTGATGATCATCCCCGCGGTGTTCGCCTTCTCCGGCGGCGATCCCAGCGCGCTGAAGGCCGGCCCCTCGCTGATGTTCATCACCATCCCGAAGGTCTTCGATTCCATGGGCTTTGGCACGGTGATCGGCATCGCGTTCTTCCTGTTAGTGCTGTTTGCCGCGCTGACGAGCTCCATCGCGCTGACGGAAAGTGCCGTCTCTACCTTACAGGATGAGCTGCACTGGAGCCGTAAGAAGGCCACGAGCATCATGGGCGTCTCTATGGTTCTTCTCGGAAGCCTCTCCAGCCTGGGCTACGGCCCGCTGGCAAATGTCACCGTGATCGGCATGCAGTTTTTGGACTTCTTCGATTTCCTGACCAACTCCGTGATGATGCCCATCGCGGCCATCGCAAGCTGCATCCTCGTCTCCCGCGTCATCGGCGTCGACCGCATCGCGGACGAGGTCACACTGAACGGCGCGCCCTTCCGCAGAAGGAAGGTCTTCAACGCCATGATCCGCTTCCTGTGCCCGTTCTTCGCGGCGATCATTTTGATCAGCTCGATCGCCAGCGCGTTCGGCTGGATCTCGATGTAAATAGTCGCGCTCACCGAGCGCGAGGAATAAGTGCAGCGTCGTAGGCGCTGCGGCCTGCTCCCTGCAACCTGCAGGGGTGCGGATAAGGGAGGGGTATCTCTTTTTGAAAAAGAGATACCCCTCCCTTACACCCTCCCAGAGAAAATTTGCATTGCAAGCGTGCAGCTCGAAGAGCTGCGGCGCTTACCGATTGCTACTTGCTGCGCGCGGCAAAGCCGCGTTGAGCGCTACTATACGATTTGCCTCTGCTCCTACTATCCGCTGCCGCTCTGCCCATCTTGTAGAGGTACAGACTAATCTCCTGCTGCCAACAATGCATACCGTTTCGATAATGCGTACTGCGGCGAGCGAAGCTATGCCGCTTCGGCAGGCAATACCAGGATTGATAGAATCTGAAGTAGAACGCAGTTATGTAAGGGTAATGAATCGCAGGCAAAGCGACAGCGAAGATAGAAGTAAGTCAAATCGTTTAGATATAAAACAAGGCAGGCACCTGATTCGGCAAGCATTGCAGTTCTTCGAGCTGCTCGCTTGCAATGGCGGGGGCAAGGGGCAAGGCCCCTTGCGTTCTCTTGGGGGTCCAAGGGGGATATTCTCTCACGTGAGAGAATACCCCCTTTGGTGTCGCGGCGCGCACGCCGCTCTCCCTCCCGCGCTTACGCGGGAAAAGGTGCAGCCCTTTCGGGCTATCCTTCCCTCCGCGCGGCGCGCGGAAAGCACCTGCGCCCCTGCGGGCGCAAAAAAAGAGCACCCTTACGGGTGCTCTTTTTCAAATCGCTGAGAATTAGCCGAACAGGGACATCAGGACACCTGCGGCGATAGCGGAACCGATAACACCTGCAACGTTCGGGCCCATGGCGTGCATGAGCAGGAAGTTGGAGGGGTTCTCCTTCTGGCCGACGACCTGAGAAACACGGGCGGCCATAGGAACGGCGGAAACGCCGGCGGAACCGATCAGCGGGTTGATCTTTTCCTTCAGGAACAGGTTCATGAGCTTGGCCAGCAGCACGCCGCCCGCGGTACCGAAACCGAACGCGACGATACCCATAGCCATGATCTCAAGGGTCTGAACGGAAAGGAAGGTGGTGGCGGTGGCGGTAGCACCGACGGTGAAGCCGAGGAAGATGGTGACGATGTTCATCAGCTCGTTACCGGCGGTCTTCTGCAGACGCTCCACAACGCCGGACTCCTTGAACAGGTTACCGAGCATCAGGCACGCGATCAGAGGAGCGGCAGAGGGAACAAGCAGCGCCACGAACACGGTGATCATGATGGGGAAGATGATCTTCTCGCGCTTGCTGACCTGACGCAGCGGGCGCATCACGATGCGGCGCTCTTCCTTGGTGGTCAGAGCCTTCATGATGGGGGGCTGAATGACCGGGACGAGGGCCATGTAGGAATAAGCGGCAACGGCGATAGGACCGAGCAGCTCGGGAGCCAGACGGGAGGTGACGAAGATCGCGGTCGGGCCGTCAGCGCCGCCGATGATACCGATGGAGGCGGACTGCTGGTAAGTGAAGCCCATGAACTGGGTACCGACATAGGTCATGAAGATACCGAGCTGAGCGGCAGCGCCGAGCAGCAGGGACTTGGGGTTCGCGATCAGGGGACCGAAGTCGGTCATCGTGCCGACGCCCATGAAGATCAGGCAGGGGTAGATGCCGAGCTTAACGCCGAGGTACAGAACGTCGAGCAGACCGAGGCTAACGGTGCTGCCGACTGCCCACGGGGCAAGCACCGCATCGGCTACGCCGGCTTCCGACATCTCTGTCAGGAATTCCTGCGTGATGGGCGCTCCTCCGAAGAGGTCCCAATGGACATGTCCTCCGGCGAACAGGATCTCGTGGAACATGTCCGCACCGGGAAGGTTGGTGCACAGCATACCGAACGCGATGGGCAGGAGCAGCAGCGGCTCAAAGCCCTTCACGATGGCCAGATACAGCAGGACAAAGGAAACGGCGATCATGATGAGGCATTTCCAGTTGCCTTCCTGACCGAACATATAGAAGCCGGTCTGCTGCATGAAATTGTTAATAGCAGCCATTTATGTTTCTTTTCCTTTCACAGTTAATTCAGGGGAATGCTGTTATTTAGCCGATGACGCACAGAACGTCGCCGGGGTTGACAGCAGCGCCCTTGGCAACTGCGACGGAGGAGATGGTGCCAGCGCAGGGAGCGAAGATCTCGTTCTCCATCTTCATGGCCTCGAGGATGAAGAGCAGATCGCCCTCCTTGACAGCCTGACCGGCGGCGACCTTCACATCGAGGATGGTGCCGGGCATGGGGCTGGCGACAGTGCCGGCGCCGGCGGGAGCGGCGGCCTTGGGAGCGGCAACGGGAGCAGCGGCAGGCGCGGGAGCAGCAGCGGGAGCGGGAGCGGCAGCGCGGGCAACGGGAGCCGCGGCAGCGCGGGAGACGGGAGCGGAAGCCATGCGGCCGCCGGCAGCGGACTCGACGGTGACTTCGTAGGTGGTGCCGTTAACGGTGACATTGTACTGCTTGATCATGTTTGTTCTCTCCTAAAAATTAAATTAGATTTTTTTGATGTTCATGATGTTCATGCTGCGGGACGAGATACCGACCTCTTCCGAGAGAGCGGCAGTGATCGCGGCCACGATCTCAGGCTGCATGCCCTGCGGCTTGGGAGCCGGCGCGGGGGCGGCAGCAGGAGCGGCGGCAGCGGCGGCCGGTGCTTTCTCTTTGCCCTTGAGGATCGCACCCATTGCCATGGTGAGGAAAATGATGCAGATCAGGCCAAAGAACACCGTGCCAATACCCATCAGGGTAACGAACAGGCTGCTGTATTCCATTTCTTCCTTTTACCTTTCACTTTGGATTATAGCAAAGCGGTTGCTCAATTTGCAAGCGCGTATGCACTTTTTGCGCGTTTTTAACGGCTTTTCCCTCCTGCCTTGCACGGCAGGAGGGAAAAGAGACTTTCCTTACTGCACGGAGAGCACGTCGGCAAACGCCTGAATGGCGGTCGCCGCCTGGCCGAAGTCGCGCATCTGCTGGTCGATGCCGAGCTTGATGAAGGGGATCCCAGCGGCGTCGAGCGCCTTCTTGAGGTACGGGAACTCCATCTCCTCGGGATCGCAGAACTGCTGCATGAAGAGCACCAGGCCCTGCGCGCCGGACTCCTTGACCATGTTGGCCACGAACTCGCCGCGGCGGTTCTGGTTGGACTGCGGATCGTAGAGCAGGACGTCGTAGTCGATGTTGGTGAACTGATCGACGAGCGCCATCATCGGGTCGCCCTCTTCGCTCGCGTCGGTGCGGAAGGCACGGGACTCGTGGGCGACATCGTCCGCCGCGATGGCAACGTTGTTGTCCTTGAAGATCTTGAGCAGCGTCGGGTTGTCGCAGATGATGCCGGAGGTGACGACCTTCACGCCGTTCCACTTGGCCTCGGGCAGCGCCTTGAGCTCGGCGTTGAGGGCCTCGATCTTCTCGGTGTACTCGGCCTTATCCATGAACCAGGCAGCCTTTAAGACGGCCGAGCGCATGATCGGGTCGATAACGTCGCAGTGGTCGCTTGCGAGCTTGACGAACTCACGGCGGGCAACGCGGGACTTGTTGTAGACCTTGATGGCCGCAGCGATGTCCTCGCTCTTGATCTCGTGACCGGCGATCTTTTCAAGACCGGCCTTGACGTTGTTGTACTGATCCAGGCAGAACTGCTTGCCCCAGTCGGCAAAGCGGTTCTGAGGATGGGCGAGGAAGATGCACGGCAGCTTCTCACTCATGGCGACGCGGATGTTCTGGCTCATGGGGCGCAGCGTGTCGCAGATGGTCGGGGTAATGACACCGTCCAGCAGATCCATCGTGCCGTCGAGCAGCATCTCGAGGTCGAGCTGGGCGATGGTGCAATAGAAGGTCGCGCAGTATTCCTTGGAGCGCTGCTCGGTCTTGTCGTTGCTGCCCCACATGCCCAACGGCATCATACCGGCGGCGTAAACCAGCTCTTCGGGGGCGTAATAAGGCATCACGCCGATGCACTTTTTGCCTGCGTCCTTATAGGCCTTGAGCTGGCCCTTGGGATTGGCGGCAACAGCGGAAAATTCATTAACGATAGCTTCGATACTCATTTTTGCACGCCTCCTTAGTCTTTCTTGTTGGCTTCCATAGCCTCGACCAGACCCTGCACGCGGGTCGCGTACTGCGCTTCGTTGAAGTTGCGCGGGTCAGCCTGGTCGCCGTCGAAACCGGCGCAGGGCACGCCGAGGTCAGCGGTGAAGCGGCGCTGCATTTCAGCCATGTAACCGGACCAGGGCTTGCAGGAGCGGTTGTAGTGGACGAGCACGCCGTCGACCTTATTGTCGCGGCAGATGCCCTCGCGCCAGGCAACGCCCTGCTCGATGCAGACGGAGTTCGGAGCCTTGTAGTAAGCGCGGGCCATTTCGTCCATGTTGTTGTAAACAAAGCCGAACGCGGGCGCGTACACAACTGCGGTGACGTTGATGCCGTTCTCCTTGAGGGGCTTGAACAGGTTCGGGAGCTTCGGCCAGCAGGGGATGCCCTCGAACATGACGCGGTACTGCTCGGGGAAGGGCAGCGTGGAGGTGCCTTCCTCAATGTTCTTCTGCAGGTCCTTGGACAGGAGTTCGAAGGCGTCGGCAGCAGCTTCCTTGCCGCGGGCAGTGACGACGTCGGCCATGTGGTTAAACAGGTCGAAGCCGCTCATCGGGGCGGGCTTGTACTGCAGGAAGTCGCAGACCTTCAGCCAGTTCTGCGCGGTGCGGTTCGCGTGCTTGCAGGCAAGCTCGAACTTCTTCTCGTCGAACTTCTTGCCGGTGAGCTTTTCGAGCTCATGGATGGCGTTGTCGAACTGAGCGCGGACGTACTTGACAGCGGAATCGCTGACTTCCACGGTGTTGTTGTAGGGGATATCGACCATGATGAGGGGGATGTTGCACATACGGGCGATATTCTCGTACCACTTGGTCATGCAGTTGCAGATGTTGTTGCAGCACAGGACGAAGTCCGGCTGGGGGATGCGCATCTGCTTGTAGGGCTTGATGGCCTCGCGGCGGAAGTTCTTGTAGGCGATCTCCTTCTCGGTGGTCTCGGGCAGAGCCTCGATCTCGTGGATATCGTCCAGAACCGTGTAGGGGACCTGCGTCTTGGGGTCTTTCTTGGGCTTGCCGGTCTCAGGATCGATGACGACCTTGCCGTTTTCGTCCTTGAGGGGCTTGCCGCTGTTGGGGTCGATGATGAACTCGAGCGTTTCGGGGTCGAACTTGCGGCTGGCGCGCTTACCGGCGGCGTAAGCCAGGGAGATACGTGCGTAACCGCAGATATCGTTGTCGAAGCCGAGATCCTCGGCAGCCTGGCACATGATCTCACCGTCGCGCTGGGCGGCGATACCGGCAGCCTGGTTCTCGGGATACATCACGTTGAGGTCAAAGGCCTCAGCAAGCTCACAGGGGAACTTGGAGCTGGACCAACCGACCAGCTTACCCTGCTTCTTCGCTTCACGGGCGTCGGCATAGACGTCATCGACGACCTTGCGCAGAGCAAGCACGCCGGGACTGACTTGTTTAGCCATGATTGATTCCTCCTAATGCGATATAGAAAAATTTGATAACGAATGATGGGGATTATTTGTTCTTCAAAGCCTTCTGGTAGGCAAACAGAGCGGCGCCGAGCGCACCGTTATACTGCGTGAGGGGCGTGGTGTGGATCTCGTGGCCGAGCTGCTCCTGAAGGGCTTTCACGATGCCGTGGTTCTGTGCGACACCGCCGGTCATCACCACGTCGTCGCGCACACCGATGCGGTGGCAGAGGCCGGAAACGCGGCCCGCGACGGATTTGTGGATGCCGTGGATGATGTCGCACTTGTTTGTGCCCATGGCGAGCTGCGAGATGACCTCGCTCTCGGCAAAGACCGTGCAGGTCGAGCTGATACCGACCTCCTTGGTCGACTTGTCGCCAAGATCGCCCAGTTCTTCGACCTTCACCTCAAGCACGCGGGCCATGACATCGAGGAAGCGGCCGGTACCGGCTGCGCACTTGTCGTTCATGACGAAATTTTTCATCATGCCGTTCTCGATCTCGATGACCTTCACGTCCTGCCCGCCGATATCGACGACCGTGCGCACGTTCGGAAACAGGAACGCCGCGCCCTTGGCGTGGCAGGAAAGCTCGCTCATCTGCATGTCGGCAAGGCCGTCAAGGCTGTTGCGCCCGTAGCCCGTGGCAAGGACGAAGTCCATCTGCTCACGCGTCATGCCCGCGTTTTCCAACACCTGAGCGATCGCGCGGGACGGACCCGACGTGCCCGTGCCGACAGCGACGAGGGACTTGGCAACGATCTCGCTGCCGTCTTTTAAGATCACACATTTCGACGCGGTGGAGCCGACGTCGATACCCATGGTATAAATGCTCATTGTACTCTCCGTTTGCCTTCCCGTGCGCTGCGCGGTTCTTGCCTCCGCGCAGCGCCGAGAAAAGCATTGTTGTGATATTTTACTGCGCGTTCAGGGCGTCGTAGTCGCGGATGACGCGCGGCAGCAGCATCTGATGGACCGGGCAGATGCTCTCGGGGTTCTGATAGCAGGCGTTGGCGAAGGCCTGGATGTAGGGACGGATGTCGTTCATGTCGACGATCTCGTCGGTCATGCCTGCCTTGGCGCAGAACTTCGGGCTGGACTTCTTGGCGTAGTCCTGGATCAGCGCGTTCATCTTGTCGATGGTGGGCTGCAGATCCTCGCCGGCCTTCTCTTCCTTCACGAGACGGCGGGCATACATGGCGGCCGCAGCGGTCTCGCCGTGCATGACGTAGATCTCGGTGGTAGCGGTGCCGATGGAGAAGGCGTTGTTGTCGTTGCCCTGCGGGCCGCCGAGGACGTAGTGCGCCGCGGCGGTGCCCTTGCGGAGCGTGATCTCCATCATCGGCAGCTTGCTGGACTGGATGGAGTAGATCAGGCTCTGGCCGAGGCCGAGGAGCTCAGCGCGCTCAGCGTCGTTGCCGACGTCGATACCGGTGGTATCCTGGACCCACAGCATCGGGATGCGGTCACGCGCGCAGAGGGTGACAAACTCGTTCATCTTGATGAGGCCCTGACGGTACAGCTTGCCGCCCACGCCCATCGCCTGGCCGTAAGTCGCCATCTTGTACTCGGGGTAGTTCATCAGCATGCCCTGATAGTTGGCGACAACGCCGACGAGCAGACCGTCGATCTTGGCAAGGCCGGTGATCATCTCGGGGCCGTAGCCGTGCTTGTACTCCATGAACTCGGAGCCGTCGAAAAGACGCGCCAGAACTTCGACCATGTCGTAGGAGCGCTTCTGGTTGAACGGAACGATGCTGTAGAGGTCGTTGGCGTCGAACAGGGGCTCCTTGGGATCGTCGACGCGGAAGAACTCGGGATCGTAAGCGGGCAGCATGTCGATGTACTTGCGGATACCGGCGAGCACGCCCTCTTCATCGGCGTAGACCTCACGGAAGAAGCCGGTCTCGCCATAGTGGATGGCGACAGTGCCGGGGATGTCGCTCTTGAGGTTCTTCTGCGCCTTGATGAGCGCCTCAGCAGCCTCCTTGTCGACATGGCCCTTGGGGCTCATACCGCCGACGATACCGGCGCCGCCGACTGCCATGTTGGCGTCCTGATGCGCGATCAGGATGGTCGGGGAGATGGAGTGATAGCCGCCGCCGGCGGGGTTCGTGCCGTAGATGCCGACGATGACGGGCACGCCCATCTGGTTGAGCTCGCTGTTGCGATAGAACGGCGTACCGCCGCCGCGGCGGTTGGGGTACACCTTCTCCTGCTCGTCGAGCTTAACGCCGGAGCAGTTCAGCACGTACACGAGGGGGATGCGCAGGCGCTTGGCCGTGTCGCTGCCGCGCAGCAGGCTGTCGGCCTGGCCGGGGACCCAGGCGCCGGCGAGCTTCTTGTTGTCGCTCGCGATGATGACGGCCCATTTGCCGTCGATACGGCCGAGGCCCTTGACGATGCCAACGCTGCCGTTCTTGTTGTCCTGGGGGTTATAGAGGCTGTTGAGGGGGCACCAGGTGCCTTCGTCAACGAGCTCCATGATGCGCTGCATCGCCGTCCACTGGCCGGACTCGTTGAGCGCCTCGGTGCTCTTACCAGCTTCGAGGGCAGCCTCGCGGATCTCGTGGATCTCCTGCTCCACCGCCTGGATCTCAGCGGCGTTGTCCTCGTGGAATGCGCTCAGATCCTTGCCGATGACCGGCATGCTCTGGAAGTAAGAGGGCATGGAATATTCGCTCATATTAAGTTCTCCTTCTTAAATCGAAATAACAAATTACTTATCCTTGGGAACCTTGATGAATGCCTGACCCGGGTCGATCTCCTCACGGATGAGGCGGATGATCTCCGGAGAGGGACCTTCCATCAGCTCGGCGCGGGAAACGTCGATCTCGAAGCCGGTGTTCTCCTGAACCATCTCGGGAGAGGAGAACGGATAGTAGTAAGCGAGGTACATGCGCTTGGTCTCTTCATCAAACTTCATGATGCCGAGGTCAGTGACGACCATCTGAGGACCGCGGTTGCCGGGCAGGCCCGCGCGCTCACGGCCTCCGGGGCCGTCCATCCAGCCGCAGGAGGTGATGTAGTCGACATGGTCCATGAAGCGGCGCTTCTGGTGCTGCATCATGATGATGGTGTTGCAGTAGGTGGCAATGCCGTTGGCGCCGCCGGAACCGGTGAAGCGGGTGGTGGGCTGCAGGTAGTCGCCCTTGCCGAAAATGCAGGTGGAGTTCACGTTGCCGTACGGGTCGATCTGCGCGCCGCCGATGAAGGCGACGAGACGATCCTCGTCGTGCAGCCACTCGTTGGCCTCGAAGCCGACGAAGCGGATGTTGGGCCACTGCACGGCGCAGTGCGCCATGAAGCGGTTATCGCCGACGGAGCGGGGAACCTCAACGGGGTCGCAGTCCATCAGGCCCGACTCGACGATGGGGTGGCAGCTGGGGCAGACCGCGCGCTTGGCAAGGGACGCACCGATCAGCGGCAGGCCCGTACCAACGATGACGATCTGGTTTTCCTTGATATTCTTAGCAATGGCATACGCCTGCATTTCCTGCTTGGTATACTTCGTATAATCAGACATTTCTATTTAGCCTCCCAAACCTTAATGTGTAGTGGAATAGCCGAGGTGCGGCTCGTTCTTCAGGCGCATCAGACGGCTGCCGCCGAGCTTATCGAGCAGAGCGGACTGATCTTCGCAGCTGTAGACCCACTTTTCGAGGAAATCCTTGAAGGTCTCGGGAATCTTCTCACCGCTCTTGGCGAGCTCGAAGGCCTTCTGGGCGTTTTCGGCGGCGAGCTTGAGCTTCTCGTCCTCGGGAGCCTTCTCCAGCGCCTTGGCAGCCTTGGCCGCAGCCTTTTCAAGCTGCTTGACGGCATCCTCGGCATCCTGATACTTGGAGGCCTTGTCGTATTCCTTCAGGCCGGCGTCGTCGTCGTCATAGTAATCATAGCACTGAGCGGGCCATGCGCCATAGGGAGCCTTGACGACCGCCTGCACGCACTCGCCGAAAATGCGGGTCTTGGTCGGGTCGCGGCGGATGAACTCGTCGGAGACGATCTCCTCGCAGGTGACGATGGTCTTGCGCGCGGCGATCGCGATGTCGATATCATGGAACTCATCGCCCATGATGATGCAGGTGCCGTCCGGAGAGGCCTGCTGGACGTGGATGATGGCGGTGTCGATCTTGGGCACGGGCACGGCTACGACCTTCTGCCCCGGCACCATCGGGTTCTCGATCTCGGCGCACTTGAGATTTTCGATCTTGGGCATGGTCTTGCGCTTTTCCTCGCTGATGCCCCAGAACTTCATCAGGCCGCTGCCCTGCATCAGGCGGACCGGCAGGAACGGAAGGCCGAGAGAAGAGGCGTGCAGCATGAGCATCAGCACGTCCTGAGAATAGTCCTCATACGTGAGCTTGCCCTGCTCGATGGCAGCGCGGAAGCGGCGGGAAACGTTGGTGTAGCCGGAGTTAGCGGTGTAGCAGTTGATGTAAGCAGCCACGCGGCCCTCGCCGATGAGCATATCGACTTCGCCGCCGCCGGGGCCGGCATAAACGATGAAGTCCTTCTGACCCTGACGCAGGATCTCACTAACCGTGGCATACGGCTTACGGTTGGTGGTGAAACCGCCGATCGCAAGAGTATCGCCATTCTCGACGTACTTTGCAACGGCATCGTGCAGTGACATGACCTTATTCAAGATAAAACCCTCCCTGATTTTGATAAACATTTTTATCGCCGAAGAGCCCTCTCTGCTTGCATGGATTCCGTCAAAAATTCTTCGAAAGATGCTCATACAGGCTTCAGTGTAAATTATAGTGGAACTTCCTCGCAAAATCAATGAAAACCCGTTCAGAAAGCGAAAAAAAACTGAACAAATTTTAGCGTCGCTTTTTGTCGTTTCCGTGGAGACGTTTCACGTTCTTTTTGTGCAAAGCATGTAATTTGCAAGATTTCCTGCAAGTTTTCTGTCGTGACAGCGCAAAAAAGCGTCGGAGGGGAGACCCTCCGACGCTTTTACCTGTTCCTTTAGTCACTTGCCGTGCTGCATCGCGTCATAGCGCTGCATCAGCACCGCCATCTGCTCGCGCGTCAAAAAGCTGCGGTACTGTTTGTTCCCCGCCTCGTCTCCCGCGATCAGGCCGTTTTTCTCCGCCCAGGCGCGTGCCTCCGCGCTCCAGCCTGCCGGCGTCTGCTGCGCCAGTCTTTTCAGGTAGTTTTCCATCATCGCGTCAAACTGCTGTTGCGTCATCTCTTCCTCCTCATAGCGCGGCATGGGCGGCGGATAGCGCTTCGCGCGGATCATCGCGCTCGTGTACGTGGCGCCCGCGTCCCACTGAAAATGCGGCCGGTCGGGAAAGCTCCCCCAGTCTCCTCCCCAGGAAAATCCGAGCATTTTCCCAATCTCTCCGACCCTTATAAAGAACGCAGGATCGTCGTACTCGTGCCCCGCCTCATTTTTGCAGATATCAAAGGCCAATCCTGCATGCTCGGCGTGGAACGACGGCGTCACCGCTCCTTTGGCCGCGTAGCCCTTCTCGGCGAGCATCCGCTGATACTCCGCATCGCGCACCGTCTCCGTCACCAGAACGCTCAACCCCTCGCGCTCAGCGAGCATAAGCAGCGCCCGGCAGTTCTCCGCCACGTCCGCGCGCAGGTCGCTGATGCTTCTGCTGTGGCGCATTTACGTTTCCTCCTGCGCGTTTTTGCCGTTCTGCGTACCAAAATAAAACGCGATCACCATGAGATACACCGTGTTGAACTCCTGCGTCACCTTTGCCTGCACCGTCAGCACACAGAACGTGATCGTCAGGCACAGCGTCACGATGCTCTTCACGCTCAAAAGATTCGCCAGTCTCTTTTTCAAAAGCTCCATGCTCTCTCACCCCTCGCAGTCCTGCCCGCGGCACACCGTTTCATACGTCACGCCGCCCGCCGTATTTTCCGCCTTTGCCTTGGCATAGTAGCACGCGGCGCTCGTGCCGTAAGCGCCCCACGCCGCCGTCACCATCGTCGCGATCCATGGGAGCGTACCCATAAAACCTGACGCGACCGCAAACTTTGCCAACGCAAAGCCCTCATACGTCGTATAAAGCACGATTCCGCTCTCGAGCAGCAGCAACAGTTTGGAAAAGCTCACGCGTTTCTTTTTTGTGCGCCTTCTTTTCCCTTTCATAAGCTTCCCCCTGTCATCAGCAGGGAGATCGCCGCCCCGATGAGCACGTACAGCACGCGGTCGATCATCGCATCCCAGCGCTTTCCGCCCTTCTGCGTGATGGTCTTCACGTCCGCCTTGATCTCCTTGACGTCCGTCTCCACGCCCTTTTCGCGCGAGGCGAGCACCTCCACTGCCGTTACCAGCTTATTCAGGTCCTTCTGCTGCTGTTCCAGCTTTTCGATGCGGTGCGTATTCGACTTGGCGCGCTGCTCGGTCTCCGTCAGTTTGACCGAGATCTCCTGTTCCGTCATTCTTCCTCCGGCACCGCCTTTTCAAAGCTCTCCCACGTGTGGTGCGCGTCCTCCACGCTCTGCCACGTGAATCCCACTCTCTCGCACTCGAGCCACGTCAGATATCGGAAGTAGAACTCTACCAGCAGATGGCACGGGATGATATCAAGGATGATGCTCTCCACCTGCGAAAACTCATCCGGCACGCCCACGGTGTTCGGGAACCAGACCTTGACCGTTCCCTTTTTCTCCGTCTCCTCCGCCAGCGCCTTGATGCCGCAGCCGCTGAGCGTCGAGTTGATCGCATCCAACGTGAAGCTGTCGGCGTTGATGCGCGCGAGCGCCGCGATGGCTTCGCGCCGCAGCGCAGTCGAAACGCTGACCGGGCAGCGGGAAAAGAGCTTCTCCCGCCTTGCAAGGCCCTCGCCCTCCGCCGTCTGCAAAACGCCCTCCTGCTCGGCGTATTCCATCGCGCCGTCCGCTTCATCCAGCGCTTTGCCCGCCGCGTACAGCTCTCCGCCGCTCAGCGTGCCGCGCTCGGTGCGGTAAACGCGCATCGGCTCCAAAAGGCGGCAGAGATAGTCATAATACGTCATGCCTCACCCGCCCCGATCTCCGTAATCGTCACCGTGCCGAGCACCGGCAGCTCCGTCGCGCTCACGCTCACATCCGCGCTCGGCGTGAGCAGATGGCAGTTCTTTACGCCCTCCACACCGTATAGGATGTTCGCGAGCTTCGCTGTATACACCGCTTCACCCAGCCGCTCGCCGGTGAAGTACGCCTGCAGCGCCGCCGTCGCCGCATCGGTGATCTCCTGCATCGTCCAGCCCTGCTCCGCCGTCAGCTCCGCGCTCATGTTGACGGTCTTCTCTGTCGGCGCCTTGACCTCCACATCCACCGCGATCTCGCGCTTTTTCTGCAAGACCGCCTCGATCTCGCCGAGCAGCTTCTCATCCGGCGCGCCCGCGTGCGTCGAAACATACACATCCACCGTGCCGATGCCGCGGGCGCGGCCGACCGCTTTCGCCGCCGCCACGTTTGGAAAGCTCATCGCCTCCTGCTCGTAAAACGCCGCGTTCGCGCCGTTCGGCAGGCGCTTGTAGCTTGCTAGTACGCGCTCGCGCAGCTTTTCGTCGCTCTCCTCGTCGCTGCCGCCGGAAAACGCCTCAGGATTTACGCACTGCGTAATCCCCACCGGATACACGGACATCAGATGGATTGCCCCCGCGATGGCGTTGCCGCTCACCCCCGCCTCCACGGCGCTCACCGGAACGTCCACATAGGTCTCGCCCTTTAAGAGCACTGCCTTCTCCGTCGTCTCAAAGCGCACACCGCCGCTCGTCATCGCCACACTTCCCGCGTCGATCTCATAATCCGTCACCGCCGCCGACGGCGCGGAAAAGCGCAGCACGCCCGCCGCTTTCGCCGCGGGAAGGCGCGTCAGTGCCCGCGTCTCGGCGTGATAATCAAGATACTGCCCCACCGCCGTCTGCGGAAAGCTCTGATCCAGCACCCAGTCCGCCTGCGCCAGAAGCGACTGTACCTCGCTCGCCAGCGCATAGAGGCGCACCATCGCGTCGCAGCCGTCGTTCGGCACAAAGCCCGCCTCCTCGGCAAAGATCGCGCGCATCCGCTCGTAGATCGCGTTCAGCTCTTCCATTCTTCACTCTCCCCCTATCGTCACGACCGCCTCGCCCGTTTCGTTCTCATAGCGCAGCAGCACGCGCAGCTCCAAAAGGCCATTCTTTTCCACAAGCTCCACGCCCATCACGCTCAGGCCCTCTTCATCCGCCAGCGCCTCGGCCACGTACTGCTTTGCCGCCGTCGCGCGACTCTCGCCCTTTTCCCGCCATAAAAGGTGCAGCTTGCTGCCAAGCTCCGGCGCGAGCGCAAAGCTTCCGCGCCGCACACTCAGCTTGAAGAGCACGCGTTCGAGCAGCTCGTCCCAGCCGCTCACGCGCACGAGCCCGCCCGCGCCGTCGGCCACATAATCGCGGTCTTTGATCTTCAGCTCCATCCTCAGCCTCCCATTCCCAGATACGGCATCCCGTTGATGAAAAGGAGCCCGTTGATGTCGATGCGCCCGTTGTTGCGCAGCACGATCTCCGTCCCCGCCGCGGCGGAGCGAATGCGCACCTCGCCGGGTGCCAGGTCGTCCGCGCTCTGCCCCACCGCGCCCACGGCGTAGGCCTCCTCGCCAAAGGTCCCGCCGCGCACCACCAGCACATCCTCGCCCTTTTTCGGCTGCCACTCATAGCCGCCGGGCGCGGCGGTCTTCACCTCGCGCTTTTCCCCGCTGCTGAATACCGCCAGCTCGCCGCCCTCGACCGTCACCGTTCCGTCCTGCGCCGAGGCCACGTCCTGCATCTCATGCTGGCTCAGCTTTCTCGATAGCCACATCGTCTCTCACTCCCTCTGCATCGTCACTTCGCACGCCTCTCCGCTCTCGCCAAAGCGCCTCACGCACTCGATCACGCGGAAATTGCCCACAATGCCGATCTTCGTCCCGCTCACCGCCGCGATATCCCCCGGCGCGGCGGTGAACCGCCCCGCGATCGTCACGCGCAGCGTCTCCGCGCCCTCCTTCGACTTTGCGATCTGATACTCCCCCGTGTAGCGCATTGCCTGCGTGCCGCTGCGCGCCGGCACGTAAAATACGCGCCTGCTCGTGCCGCCGCGAGCACAGAACGCCTCGTTTTTCACACTCTGCTTCACGCCCGCCTTGCTGTCCACCACCAGTGCCTCGGCGATCACGCCGTAGCGCTTGTCGCAGTAGGCAAGCGCCGTCACCGGCGTTTTGGCGTCGATGCTCACGCGCGTGGCCTTGCGGTTTTTCTTCACTTCCAGCGCGCCCGTCTTGTCGAAATACGGTGCGATCCCTCCGTGCAGCGCTGCAAAATCGTTCAGCGCCTTCCACTGGCTCGACCCGTTCGCCACGCGGTACCGTGCCGCAGCCGTCACTGCGTCATAGCCCGTGCACACAATGCCGTACGGCGTCACATGGTTTTTGAGGATCTCCTCCATCGTCGCCCACTGATAGCTCACGCTCTCTGCCTCGTTGTCGAGCAGCAGCGCCGCCATGCCGCGTCCGCTCACCTCAAGCTGCAAGCCCTTTTCATCGCATGTCACGCCGCACTCGTCCACAACGCCCGCAAATTCGACCGTGCCGTCCTCTCTCGCCGTAAAGCGCACCGCCCGCCGCAGCGTCTCCGCCATCGCAGGCTCGTATGCGCACCGCAGCGTAAAGCTGTCGCACGGCACGCTTCCCGTGTAGGAAAATTCCCACTTCAGCAGCGTCGGCAGCTCAAACTGCGCACCGTCGCACGTCGTCAGATACCCCTTCATCACGGCAGCGTCACCCGCTCTCCCACGGCGATCCTGTTGGGATTTTTGATCTGCGGATTCACGTTCAAAAGCGCCGTCAGCGTCACGCCATACGTGTTCGCGATGCCCCACAGCGTGTCGCCGCGCTTGACCGTGTAGTACGAGCTCGCCGTTTTCGTTCCCGTGCCCGCGCTGCCGCTTTCGCCGCTCACGCGGATGAGCGACGTATCGAGTGGGCTCGTCTCCCAGAAGGCAAAGCGGTAGCGCACGTAGTTTTCAAGCGGCTGCTGCGCCAGTTCCAGCAACACAAAGTACGCCTGCGACGCCTGCCACACCGGATGGATCAGCAGCCCCGGCCCGCCCTGATAGAAGACCGATGCCAGCTTTTTGAACTCGTCGTAGGCGCCCTTCCCCGCAAAAACGCCTTCGCCCTCCATCACGCGGTAGCTCATTCCGAGATCCTGCATCCCGTAGCGCCCGAACGGCACCTTCGCCACTGCCACCTGCCGCTTGAACGAGATGGTGTAGGTCTCCGGGTTGTGCGGCCAGACATAATCCTTGTATCGCATCGGTGCAAGGTTCATCCTCCCGCCCCTTTCTCAGTAAAATAAAAATCCGCCGTCGTATCGGCGCGCGTCGCGCTCCAAGCTCAGTGAAAACGACTCCGTCTCACGCACCTCCTGCTCCTGCGCGAGTGAAAAGTCATTTTTCCCTCGCGCTGCCGCCGCGCTCGCCCCGTCGCGGCCGTCCGCGCTCAGGAGCTTTCTTATCCAGTCGGACGCATTGTCCGCGCTCTCGGCCTCCCTCGCGCGCAGAAGCGCAGCGTTCGCCGCCGCAGTGCCCGCCAAATCGGCAGAAAACGCCGTCTCCCTCTCCGAGCCATCATCTTCTTGCGTCGCACCCAGCCTGAGCTTTTGCCCAAGCCGCACCGCCGCCGTCTCCACCGGATCATCCGCTGCTTCTGCCACAGTTTCCGCGCCGCCGCTCATCTCCGCATCCTGCGCCGCGGCTTTCTCTTCCGAAAGCTGCGCCTCCGCCGCCTTTTTCTGCGCCGTCCCCTCCGGCACAAGGGAGAGGCGCTTTTTCAGCGCCTCTTCCCGCGCGCGCCACAGCTCTGCGCCTCTTTGCAGCGCCCATTCGATGTAATTCAAGGTTTTCGCCCCCCCTTCATGCGGATAAAGCGCGCCATATCAAAGCTCGCGTTGCCGCCGCCTGCGGTTTCGCCGAGCTTTGCGCCGCAAATGCTGCACCGTGTCTCCTCCGCGCGCGTCCGGCACTCGGGGCACAGCCGCTCCATCGCCTCCTCGCGGTCGAGCATCTCGTGCGCAAGGCAATAGAGATAGTCCGCGTCCGTCATCTCCTGCGCGCGCTTTTCGCTCGGCAGCGCGCCGGCATATCGGAGCACGCGCCATTTCAGCCGTTCGTAGGGCGCGTGCTCCATGCTTTTTTTAGCGTTTCCACCTTCTCGCGCCCGTCCTCGCTCGACGGGTTCTCCGCCCCGTCAAGCAGCGCGTAGCACCGCACCAGCTCGTTGATCTCGCCGACACTCAGCGCATTTTCAACGTCCTCCGCGCTTGCAAAGGCCGCCTCTCCGCCCTCCGTCAGGCTTCTTTTGAGCAGCGCCGCGTTCGCGCGCAACGCACGCTCTTCTTCGTCGGCGCAGTCAAGCTGCGCGATCTCGCGCCGCAGCGAGAGCGTCTCGCGGGCCGAAAGCAGCCGCATCGCGCACGTTCTCTCCCCGATGCGCACCGTCTTCTCCCGCTCGCGCCCCAAAAAGTTCAGCAGAAGCTCGTCCATCAGCTTGCGATCTCCATGCGCTTACGCGCGATGATCGTCACCTTCTCCGCCGCCGGGTCGCCGAGCTTGCCCGCCTCTTCAATGCTGCTCCAGCGGCACTGCGAGTAGATGATGCGCTTGTCCGGCTTGCAGATCACAAGCGAAAAGTCGTTCAGATCATAGAAGTTGATGCCGTCGCTGATGGCCTCATCCGTCGCGTACAGGCGGCTCAACTCCAGCGTGTACTTGTTCGCGCCCGCGATCGTCGCCACCGGCTCGTTTTCGCCAAAGGCCTCGATCTCGCGGCTCGTGCGCGTCGCTCTCGTCGTGTAGCTCTGCACCACCGCCACCTTTTTGCCGTCGACTTCGAGATAGATGTCGCTGCTCAGCGGCAATACCGTATTCGCCATATTTTTCCTCCTTACACCGTGATGTGCGCCGTCAGATAGATGCGGTTCAGCCCGTGCGCCACCGTAAAGCTGAATTCCACCAGGCACACCGTCGGGTCGCTCTTGAGCGCGCTCACCAGCACCTCGCCGTAGCTGTCCACGATCTCGCGGCTCTTCATCTCCTCGAGCTCCAGCACCACCTGCGAGCGGATGGCCCCGCGGCTCTGCGCGGTGTTTTTGCTGCGGGCAAAGCGCGTGCGCAGCGCGCTGCGGATCGTCGGGATGACCTCATCCACGATCAAAATGGTCGTCAGCTCGCGCCACGTCGTGTCCGCCGCCCCGCCGCCTTGATCGCCGCAGCCACCGCGCGCTTCACCTGTCCGACCGCCGTCATGCCTCTTCCTCCTTCGGATGCAGCATCGCCCAGTAGTAGGCGATCTCCTCACCCACGTAAAACGGCCCCGCCGCGCGCACGACGTACCGCCTCTCTCCGCACTGCACAAAGTCGCCCATCGCGATCTTGACGTCCTCCGGCCCCAGGTACCGCCAGCACTGCTCGTCGACCGCGCCCAGCGCCGTCACAGAGAACGGCTCCTCGCCGTTCTCCCTCTTCACAAGCTGCAAAAACGCCTTCGTCTCCGCCGTCTCTCCGCCGTGCAGCACCGAAACGCTCATGCCGTAGCGCGCGAACGCCTCACTCAGCGCCCGCTTCACGTCTCCACCCCGCGGAAGCAGAACCCGCCGTCCGTCGTATACGGGCGCATCAGCGCCCACGCCTGCTCGCGCAGCAGCGACAGCCTTTTGCTCCCCTCATCGGACGAACGCTTCGTCACTGTCAGGTCGCCCGCGCGCAGGGAGGAAAACTCCTCCCCACCCGCTCTCGCGCTCTCCAGCGCGGCCGCCGCCAACCACGACGCCGCGCAGATAAACGCGCTCTCGCAGTCCTCCTTGGCGACGCCCTCTTTCAGCGCGCGCACAAGGCTCTCCTCCTGCGCCGTGCAGATCATTCGGAGCATGCTCTTCTCGCTTTCGTCCGCCTTGCTCAGCGCACACGCGATCGAAAAGATCTGCTCGCTCATGCTCTCCGCCATTCGCTCTTCCTCCTTACTTTTTACTGTAAGGACAGCACCTTCGAGGCCTCCTGATACGGCTTTGCAAAGCCGGAAATGCTCGTGATGGCCGCGCGCTCCAGCTGGCGGTCGATGAGCTTGTCGTACTCGACCAGCACCTCGCTGCCACAGATGCGCTCGAGCGCATAGTTCTTGTCAAGGCCGATGATCTTGCCCGCGGGCATTGCGCTCGTGCGCAGGAGCTTCGCACCCAGCGGGGTCGCGAGCGTGCCCGTGCCCTGGAAGTTGAGGCCCGTCAGCGGGTTCTGGAACTCCGAGAGCTTGAGCATCGCGAGCATCATGTCGCTGCCCATCAGCATCGTGTTCATCGTATAGGGGTCAAACTGCGACCAGAAGCCCAGCAGCGCGTCATAGCTCAGCGTGCCCTTCGTGCCGCCGATGCCGTCATCGCCGATGGTATAGCTTGTTGCCGCATTGTTGTTGCCGTCGCCGTTCATCAAAACGTCGATGGCGTCCTTTAAGTGCATGCGCGCGATGTACGCGCCGATCTGGCGCAGCGTCACAGAGAAGAGATCCAGTCGCTGGAAGCGGATAGCCTCATAGGACGCGACCAGCATTCTGCCGCGCTTGTGGAGCTTCACGAGATTTTCCTGCGTGCGGATGCTGGTCGTCGGGATGCCCGCGCCCTCCTCCACGCGCTTGAGCTCCTTGTCGTCATCCGTCGGAACGGACGCGATAGAGCGGTAGTCCATGCCGTCAAAATTCGTCACGGTCGCAGTGATGTCGGGCAGGATGTCGCTTTCCATGCCCTGGCGCACCACGCGGGAGACAAACTCCGGGAACAGCACGGACGATTCGCTCGTATGGAAAAACTTTTCCACCATGTCGCTGCCCGCGCCCTTGACGTGGATATCAAAGCGCTTGAGCTGGCGCTGAAAGGCGTCCAGCCCCTCGAGCGCCGTGCCCTTGTAGTTCTCGCTCGGGTCGAGCGATTCGAGCACCTTCAGAAAACTTCTGCCGTTCTGGCCGTACATGCCCTTTTCGAGCTTCACATTTTCATACTGATAAGCCATTTGTCCTTCTCCTCCTTAAAGCTTGATGACGGCCTTGTCCGCCGCGCTGTCCACGCTCAGCACAAGATAGCTGCTGCCGTTCTGGTTCTCGCCCGGCTTGCTCACGCCGCCCGAGCCGTCCGCCATCAGCTCAGCGTAGCCCACCGCAGGCGCCGTGCCGCTGTACTTCACGCTCGCAAGGCCGCCGAGCTGCACCGTGCAGGCCTTGCCGTCATGCGCGACGGCGCGCACCACGCCGCAGAAGCCGTCGCCCGCCGTGCACTTGCCCACCGTGCCGTTCGCGCTCACCTTCACAATGTCGCCCTCACTGACCGCGCCGCAAACAAACGTTGCGCACCACTCGCCGATGCCCTCATAAGAAATGCTCATACCGTTCCTCCTTGATCTGTTGTTCTATCCAAAAAGCGCCGCTGCTTTTTGTTCCTTTTCACACGCGAAAGTCGCTCTCGTCCTCCGCCGCTTTCGTCTTCTCGCCGTAAGTGAGCTGCGTGCGCAGCCCCAGCTTTTTCGCCATCTTCCCGCGATACAGCTTCTCCATCTCCTTGAGCTCGCTCTCGTCGAGCTTTTCCGCGAGCTTTTCAACGGCCTCGCCATCCGCCTCCTGCTCGCACACGAGCATCAGCCGCTTCACCTCGCCGCGCAGCTCACTCAAGTAGCGCTTACCGACCTCCGCCTGCTTTTCAAGGCTTTCAAGCTCCCTCTGGTTCGCTCTTGACCCGCGCCGCTTGACGAGCGTCTTGAGCGTGCCCGCGTCCTCTCCGCCGCAGCGCTTCAAAACGCCCGCTCTCGGCTGCGCCGGCACCGCTACAAAGCTCCACTCATACGCGTCCTGCGCGTTCACAAGCTCCGCGCAGCACACCTTGCCGCCGTACACCTCGCCCTTTTTGTGCGCGCAGGTGTTGATGTCCTCACCACAGATGGAGCACACGCACCTTTCCACGCTGCACCCCACGCTCACTTCCTTTTTGATGCCGCCCTCGATCTGCGCGATCAGCGCATCGTTCTCGCCGCCGCGCAGCATATACGCATAGCCCTTGAGATAGCAGCGCCCCTCGCCCTGCGAGCAAACGCCCTCTTCCTCCACGATCTCCGTGCGGTAGATGCGCGCCGCCTGCCCCTTCGTCGTCCACTCGTGGTCAAAAATGCCGCTTTTGCCCACAAACAGCTCCGCGAGCTCTTCGAGCGTCGCGCGCGGAAAGCGCTCGCCGTCCCGGTCCACCTCGTTGTCGCACAGCCGCACGGCAAAGGTGTAGACCTCGTCCTCTTTGAGCGCGCGCTTCGTGAACTGATTGATGATTGCCAGTTCCTCGCGCGTCACCATGCTGTTTTTGAGCCCATTGCTCTCTTTTCTCACTTCCATGCTCATTTCCCCTCCGCTTCATCATTTTCCTGCCTGAGCTTTCGCGCCTGCTGCAAGTAGAGTGCCGCTTTGGCCTCCTCCACCTCATCCTGCAGGTTGATGTCCTCCCAGTCCACCACCGCACGGCAGCCGTAGCCGTGCATCCTAAGCCACAGCGTACAGACGCGCTCGATGACCGGTTCGAGCGTGCGCCGCAGCGCCGTGATCTCGCTTGTCAGCATATCCGCCTGCTGCGCGCTCATCCGCTCGGTCGACGACCAGCTCAGCCCCAGCATAAACGGCGGCAGCCCCGTCTTCGCCACCAGCTGCTCTAAAATCTGCCGTACCGGCGTCTCGCTGTCGAGGATCTGGTTGTCCGCGCCGATGGCCTTGATCGACACGTCGCCCACCGATACAAAGTCGCGCACGCTGCCGTTTCTGCCCTCCTGCATCGCCCGCGACCATTCCTCGGCGATCTGCTCGGCGCGCTCCTGTGCCGCCCCGCGGTCGAGCTCGCCGTCCTGCGGCTTATAGGTCACCGCAAAGCGCACATTGCCGCAGCGGTCCCAGTTCTTTCCCATCGCGTCGTAAATTTTCAGCAGCAGCCCCGTTAAGTACGGCATCGAGCGCAGCATCGAAACGCCGTAAGGGTGCCCCACTTCGGGGTTGAGCGGTGTAAAGAGCAGTAGGTCCTGATACTCGAGCGGCACGCTGCGCCCGCCGCCATCCACACCGCACAGGCAGAATTCGAGCGGATTGTCCCCCTCGCGCACCTCCACCTGCGAAACGTCCGCGCACAGCACCGCCGCGATCTCGCGTCCTTCCGCGTCCGGTACGATCTCGCCCACCGCGCGCCCGCAGGTCAAAAGCGAATCGAGGTAACAGTCCAAAAAGGCGTTGATGCCCCTCTGCCCTCTGCCCACCGGCACCTCGCACAAAAAGCGCTGCAAGCCCTGCTCCGCCCGCTCGTTGCCGCATGCCACGCGCACGCCGCCCGTCAGCCGGATCAGCTTGCAGATGGCCGCGTCCACCACCGGCACCGCCTCGCGCACCTCGCGGTAAAGCGCTGTCTCCCCGTCCAGCAGCGGCACATAGCTCTCAAGCCGTCCGAATGTACTGCGTCCGCCGCTGCGCAGCTGCACGGCGGTCTCACCGCCCGTGCTTCTCTCCTTCTGCCAGGGTACTTTCATCCTGTCCTCTCCTTTTCCGTTTTGTTCATCGCGCCGCGCGCTCCACCGCGCGCATCGCAATGCCGCCTCCGCGTTCCTTTTTCGCGATCGACACGGCAAAATACCGCATCTCATCCATCGCGTGATCTCTCTCCTTTTTCGGCCGGTCTCTTCCCGTTCCGCCGTCCTCCCAGCAATACGCCGCGATCTCGCTAAGGCAGCTCTCGCAGCCCTCGCAGATCACGATCTTTCGCTGCTTCAATAGGTTCGCCGTCACGCGGATGCCGTCCGCCACATCGTTGTCCGCCCTGCTCACAGGGAATCCCTCGCGCCGCAGCGCCTCAATAAAGCTCGCCGCCGACGGGTCGACGATCACCTTTTCCACTGTCTCCCCCGCCGCAAACTTTTTAAGGTCCGCCACATACTCCGTGTCCGTCTTCTGCCGCCCCTCTCTGCGCGAATCGAAGTAATACTCCCGCGCCCGGTACCACACCCCGTCCTTGAGCGCCCACAGGCCAAAACTCGTCGGATTCACCGTCCCGTAGTCGATGGAGATCCTCACCCGCTCCCACGGCTTTTCCGGCACACGAGCGCAATACTCCTGCGGCGTAAAGAAGTCATAGATGAGCCCCTTCGCCGCCGTCCACTCGCCCAGGATGAACCGCCGGTAAAATGTCCCGCTGTATGCCTTTTCGTACCGCGCCCGAATGCGCGGCGAGAGCGACGGATTGTCGTCCATCGTAAAGTGCAGATACAGCGCCCCGCGCTCCTCCGCGCGCAGGATCCACTCGCGGTAGAACCAGTGCATCGGCCCCTCGGGGTTGCAGTTGAACCACAGCTTGCTGCCCGATACGCTGCATCGCGCGCTCGCCTGCTCCACAAACGAGCGCGGCATCAGCGCCGCCTCGTCGAACAGCACCCCCGCCAGCGTCACGCCCTGGATGAGCGCCGCGCTCCCCTCGTCGTATCCGCCGAAGAGGTAAAAGCGGTTTTCCCGCCCTCCGCTTCGCACGATCACTAAATTCTCGCTCCGCTTCTCCTCGCAGTGAAAGCCCAGCGCCGTCACCTTCGGTAAAATCTCATGCAGCACGTTGCGCCGCAGCGACACGATCGTCTTCCCGCACAGCGCAAATTGCTCGCCGCTAAAGCGCCGCATCGCCCACAGGAAAAAGCCCATCCCCATCGACAGCGTCTTTCCGCTTCGCACCGCCCCATCGCAGATAATCGCGTCGTACTCTTGGTACCTTGGGTTCGCCCACCAGGTCATCGCCGTCTTCTGCTTGGCGGAAAACTGCTTCACGGCCGCCAATCGTCCTTCTCCTCTCCCGCCTGCTCCAGCGCCTGCAAGAACTCCGCCGCCTCGTCCGCGTCTCCGCCGCCCAGCATGTCATAGAGCGCGCTGAGCGCTTTTACCCGGTCGACGAACTTGACCTCCACCGTGCCGTTGCCATTTCTCTTGAACTCCGCCACCGCCGACAAGTCCATCTTTCGGATGAGCTGCGCCGTCGGCTCGCTCAGATACGTCAGCTCCACCCCGCGGTTCACCCGTCCGAACGCGATCTCCTTGAGCGCCTCGATCACATCCTCGCGCCCCAGCTCCTTTTTCTCCATCGTGTCCCCCCATTTTGTTTTCTCTTTTCACCCGAACCCCGCCGCACCCGTTTTGTTGCACAGTCGTATGCACGCGCGCAAAATTTTGTGCGCAAAAAAATGCCGCAGTACCTGCGGCAGCGAAAAAGGGAGGGGCATCTCTTTTCAAAAAGAGATGCCCCTCCCTTAAACCCTCCCAGAGAAAATTTCACGTTGCAAGCGAGCAGCTTGAAGAGCTGCAATGCTTGCCGAATCGGATGCCTGCTATTTTTTGTATCTAAACGATTTGGCTTTCTTCTATCTTCGCTGTCGCTTTGCCTGCGACTCGTTAGCCTTACGCAATCACCGTCTACTACGGATTTTATCAATCTTGCTTGTGCCTGCCAAAGCGGCATTGCTTCGCTCGCCGCAGTACACACTATCGAATAATACACATCATCGGTAGCAGCTAATTAGGCTGCGCTCCCACAAGATAGGCAGAGCGGCAGCGGATAGTAGGAGCAGAGGCAAATCGTATAGCAGCTCTAAACGCGGCTTCGCCGCGCGTAGGCAGTCGCATTCCGGAGGCATAACGACTGTTCAAGCCCCAGACTGCCAATCTAAAACCTTTCTCTCGGGGGATCAAAAGGGGGATACTCTCTTTCGTGAAAGAGAGTATCCCCCTTTACCCGCGTTCCCCGCCTCAGGCGGGAAGCCTACGTCCCAGCATGGAAAAGCATTATTCGAGAATGAGCTTTTCCAGCTCACTCGCATCATCGGCGATCATCTTCGCGCCGGCTTCGATCACAACTTCCCTCGAGCGGAAACCCCAGCTCACAGCGATGACGTCCAGTCCGGCGTTCAGCCCCGTCTGCACGTCCACTTCGGAATCTCCGACGAACACTGCGTCCTTTTTTGCAATTCCCAGCGCTTTCAGCGCCGTCTCCGCCATGTCGGGGTACGGCTTGCAGCGCACGCCGTCGCTCGGGCCGACGGCAAAGTCCATCCGATCGCCGAAATACTCACGGCTCAACTTCTGCACCGCGCTGTCCGGCTTGTTCGACACGACCGCCAGCTTGATGCCCTTTGCCTTCAGCTCGCTCAGCATGTCCAAAAGTCCGTCATACACCCGTGTTTTGATCTGGCAGTGATCCTGATAGTACGCGCGGTACGCCGTCAGCACCTCCATGATCTTTTCCTCGTTCGTCCCCTCCGGCACGGCGCGGCGGATCTGCTTTTCCGCCCCGTTTCCGACAAAGCGCCGCATCTCCTCAAGGCTCCGCTCTGGATAGCCCATCTGCCGCAGTACATGGTTCGTGCTGTCGCGCAGGTCCTCCAGCGTATCGAGCAGCGTCCCGTCCATATCAAAAAGAACCGCTTTATAGCTCATATTCTTCCTCTTTTCTTATTTTGTTGCCTTATTATAATCTGCTTCATGCACAAAGCGCAACCCCGTTTTTGCTCATATCTCTCCGTCTGCACCCTTGCGCCCCCTCTTCTCCTCTGATATAATTATTAAATGATTTTATAGATAAGGAGCGCTGTCATCATGCATGAACTGGAACGTCTCTATCATATCCACTGCGCCAAGGGTGAAGTCGGCCGCTATGTGATCCTGCCCGGCGACCCCGGCCGCTGCCCCTCCATCGCCGCACTGTTCGACGATGCCCATCTCGTCGCGCGCAACCGCGAATACACCACCTACACCGGCACGCTGCTGGGCGAAAAGGTCTCCGTCTGCTCCACCGGCATCGGCGGCCCGTCCGCCTCCATCGCCATGGAGGAGCTGCATCAGCTCGGCGCGGACACCTTCATCCGCACCGGCACCTGCGGCGGCATTGACTTAAACGTCAAGTCCGGCGACATCGTCGTCGCCACCGGCGCCATCCGCTACGAGCACACCTCGCTCGAATACGCGCCCATCGAGTTCCCCGCCGTCGCCGATTTCGACATCACCCTCGCCCTTCGTCAGGCATCCGAAGAGCTCGGCTACTGCACCCACACCGGCGTCGTCCAGTGCAAGGACAGCTTCTACGGCCAGCACTCCCCGGAAAAGAGCCCCGTCTACTACGAGCTTCTGCAAAAGTGGGAGAGCTGGAAGCGCCTTGGCGTCAAGGCAAGCGAAATGGAGTCCGCCGCAATGTTCGTCGTCGCCTCCGCGCTCGGCTGCCGCTGCGGCTCCTGCTTCCACGTTGTCTGGAACCAGGAGCGCGAAAAGGCCGGCCTCGATCAGGACATGAGCGAGGACACCTCCGCCTCCGTCAAGGTCGCCGTCGAAGGTCTCAAGAAGATCATCCAGCGTGACCGCGAGCTCGCCGCGCTCCCGAATCACGATCAAAAGCTGCTCGAAAAGAAAGAAAAGGGGCTTCTCCATGAGTGATAAAAAGGTCATCGGTATCCTCGGCGGCATGGGTCCTCTCGCTACCGCCGACCTCTTTCAGAAGATCACCCTGCACACGGCTGCCTCCTGCGATCAGGACCATCCGCGCGTGTGCATCGACTCCAATACCAATATTTCCGACCGCACGGCAGCCCTCCTGCACGGTGGCGCCGACCCCGTCCCCGAAATGGTCAAGAGCGCGCAGCGCCTCGAGTCCATCGGCGCGGATCTTCTCATCATGCCCTGCAACACCGCGCACAACTTTTATGACGCCGTCGCCTCGTCCGTCTCCATCCCCGTTCTGCACATGATCGCCATCACGCGCGACGCGCTCAAGTCCCGCGGCGTCAAGTGCGCCGGTCTCCTCGCGACCGACGGCACCGTCCAGACCGGCATCTACCAGCGCACGTTCGAGGGCAGCGGCGTCGAGCTCCTCACCCCCGACAACACCGAAGATCAATCCGCCGTCATGGACATCATCTACAACGGTGTCAAGGCCGGCGACCTCACGCATGACGTGACCGCCTTCCGCGCCGCCTGCGAGCATCTTCTCGCGCGCGGAGCCGAGGTCCTGATCCTCGGCTGCACCGAGCTCCCCCCCGCGTTCGACATCTATCATCTCGATTACCCCAATGTCGACCCGACGCTCGAGCTGGCGCTTGCCGCTGTCCGCGCCGCGGGCTGTGAAACCAAGTGAGGGCGCGCGCATGAGCTATGCCGATCAGGTCTTCCGCGCCAACTGCCTCGACATTCTCCAAAACGGCGTGCGCGACGACGACCTCACCGTCCGTCCCCACTGGGAGGACGGCACCCCCGCCCACACGGTCAAAAAATTTGGCCTTGTCAACCGCTACGATCTGCAAAAGGAGTTTCCCATCCTCACCCTGCGCCGCACATACCTCAAAAGCGCGGTGGACGAGCTCCTCTGGATCTGGCAGAAAAAATCCAACAACGTCCACGACCTCTCCTCCCACATCTGGGATGCCTGGGCGGACGAAACCGGTTCCATCGGCAAGGCCTACGGCTATCAGCTTGGCGTCAAGCACCAATACAAGGAGGGTATGTTCGATCAGGTCGACCGCGTGCTCTATGACCTCAGACATAACCCCGCCTCGCGCCGCATCCTCACGAGCCTCTACAATTTCGAGGACCTACACGACATGAACCTCTACCCCTGCGCCTACTCCATGACCTTCAACGTCTCGAACGGCACGCTGAACGCCATCCTGAATCAGCGCTCGCAGGACATGCTCGCCGCCAACAACTGGAACGTCTGTCAGTACGCGGTGCTCGTCCACATGTTTGCCCAGGTCTCCGGCCTCAAAGCAGGCGAGCTCGTCCACGTCATTGCCGACGCGCACATTTACGACCGCCACATCCCCATCATCGAAAAGATGCTCTCCGAGCCGGAGCACCCCGCCCCGCAGTTCACCCTTGATCCCGCCGTGACGGATTTCTACGCCTTCACTCCCGACAGCGTCCGGCTGGAAAATTATCAGTTCAGTCCCTTTGAAGACAAGATCCCCATTGCCGTCTGAGCGTTCGCGTCGGCAAAATTTATAGAGAAAGCCATGGAGTTGATACTATGACCGCAATCGTCTGCGTTTCCCGGAGCTGGGGCATCGGCCGCGACGGCGCGCTGCTGTTCCGCATCTCTGCCGACCACAAGCGTTTCCGCACCCTCACCGTCGGCAAGACCGTCATCCTCGGCCACAAGACCCTCGACACCTTCCCCGGCGGCAAGCCCCTCAAGGACCGCCGCAACATCGTCCTCTCCCACCGCGACCTCGACGTCCCCGGCGCGGAGATCGCCCACTCGTTTGATGCAGCCGCCGCGCTCGGCGGCGACGACGCCATCGTCATCGGCGGTGCCAGCGTCTACATGGCGCTCCTCTCCCGCTGCGACCGCGTCTACGTCACCAAGGTCGACGCCGACCCGGACGCCGACAGCTTCTTCCCCAACCTCGACGACAATCCCGACTGGCGCATCGAGTCGGAGAGCGAGACCTTTGAGGAAAACGGCCTCAAGTTCCGCTATGTCGACTATGTCCGCAAGTAAAAAGAGGGGCCTTGGCCCCTCTTTTTTTGCGCCCTAAAGAGCACGTGGAAGCAGCGCCAGCGGCGCTGCACAGGAAAAGGGGGCTATTCTCTTTCACGAAAGAGAATAGCCCCCTTTAAATCCCCCAAGAGAAAGGTTTCGATTGGCAGTCTGAGGCTCGAACAGCCTTTATGCCTCCGGAATGCAACTGCCTGCGCGCGGCGTTGCCGCGTTTGGTGTTGCTATACGACTTGACTCTCTCCTATTATCCGCTGTTGCGCAGCCGTTGGCAGCTCTGCTGCCTTACGGATGCGGCACACCCCTTGCGGGTGCCGCTCTGCTGATCTTGTGGAAGCACAGCCTAATCTCCGTCTACTTCGGATTTTATCAATTTTGCTGCTGCCTGCCAAAGCGGCATTGCTGCGCTCGCCGCGGTTATGTCAGCGGTGATATTCCAGCAGATCGCCGACGGTGCAGTGCAGCACGCAGCAGATGCGGGCCAGAATGTCAAGGTCAAGTTTTTCAACGTCACCGCGATACCACTTGTCGACGACCTCAAAGCGCACACCGATCCTTCTTGCCAGCGTGTTGCGGTTGATGCCGTCACTGTCCATGCGCTCCTTTAACTTGAGCCGCACGTTTCCATACTCTTCCATTGTGATGATACCGCTGTCAGCCATATTTTTCACCTCAACGGTATACTATGGTGATAGTAACGTCTTGACTATTCGCTTATTTATAGTTACTATTTATATAGTATTTCAAAGGAGGATATGATTATGCTGACCTACAAAAATCTTTATTGCTCCCTGGTTCGCAGTATGAGCGAAGCCATCGACCTCTACGACGAGGGAAAGGGCATTCTCGCCCGCGAAGGCCTGAAAAAAGCCCTGTTGGACGCAGAAGACCAAGTCATTTCCCACGACATCATCCCCGACGAACCCATCAGCAGCTCCCACCCAGCAGAAGACTAAACAGCGCGGCGAGCGCAGCAATGCCGCGCCCGCAGGCAGTCTGCCGCCGGTCCACCGTCACTCGCGCCTCACGATAGTAAGGCGCGGTTGCTGAATGAACCGACTCGCAGAGCTTCGTGGCGAAGCCACGTACACCGCACCTGATTACCCGCAAGGGGTATGCCACATCCGTAAGGCAGCAGAGCTGCCAACGGCTGTGCAATGCGCAGCGCGTGCAG
>OJQL01000416.1_pt1 | contig 47291 bp, 36 predicted proteins | sample 1598731 | NCBI WGS metagenome assembly OJQL01 (sample SAMN03922510, study PRJEB24848) | human gut metagenome | isolation source: stool sample | host: Homo sapiens | place: Germany | collected 2010-02
GAAGGACTTCGAACGATTTTGGATTAATGCAAGGCGGCTTATTTCGGATGGTTACCCTTGGGAAGGGGGACTTTTTCTTAAAGCGGGCGGTTTATCGCAACATCCGAACTGCGGGGTAGGACCCGACGAATAAAACCGATTTAAGATAGAGGCGGTTTGTAAGGCGGATCGTTATTTGTCCCGTTCTGCGAGGTATTCGTCGAGGGTGATCGGTGACGGGCGTTTGCGGATCTTCTGTCCGACTTTTTCCCGGACGAGGTAGTAGCTGGCCCGGAGTGTGCGGTTTATCTCGGTCAGGCCCCGGCGCGGCGGGAAGATTTTCATGGTCATCTCCCGGTCCCATTTCCGGGTGAAGAAGCTGCCATAATAGTCGTCTTCGGGATTTACGAGATATTCGACCCTCTCTTCCCATTCGATGCGGTTGAGCAGCAGGTTGGGTTCGGACACGTAGAGCATCTTGAACGGTAGCGACTGGTAGGGCAGGTAGTTGAGAAACACCTCGCCGTAGTTGTTGCGGTAGTTGCCCGGCATCCTCTCCTTTTCGTAAAATACGAGTTTGTCGTCGATGAGCAGGATCACCCAGCGGTGCGACTCCTTGGGAAACATCAGTTCGCCGAGCATGCTCGGGGTCTCGATATAGCCGCGTTCGCCGACCCGGACCATCTCTTCGATGAACCGGGCGGGATTGTCGGCATGTTCGAGAACCTGGTTGCAGATCACATAATCGAAAGCGTTTTCGCTGAACGGCAGTTGTTCCCCGTCGGCTTCGACGAACTGCTGGTGGGGGAAAATAAGGACCTTCCCGCAGCGGTGGGTGTCGTCGTGCGGAAATTTGTCGACGATCACATCGGAGCGAAACATCGGGTCGTGTCCGGGACCGATTTCAAGCACCTTGTCCCGGCGTTTAATCCGCAAATCTTGGCGTCCCAGTGGATGGCGGGTTATCATGGCATGAGTTTGAGGTGTCTCTCCGTAAATTCCGGTGAAAACAGACGCCATACGTCCGGATTCACCGTCTGGCCGTACCTATTTCCGCCACCGTTTGAGATTCGGAAAAAACTGCCGCATGCTTGCGACGGCTTCTTCACGGGTATAACTGCTGCCGTCTTCGTGCTTGAATTCCTTGTGGAACTGCGCGCAATGCCGGATCATCTCCTCCATCGTACACTCCTGGGTGAAGGAACCGCCCTTGTAGCAGTAAACGCAGTAATCCGCGCTGGCCGTTCCGTCGGCTTCCGTGCCGAAATCCGCTGCGGCCTGCATCGGCATTCCGCAGCACTGGCAGAAAATCATCTCTTCCACGTTCATGGTCGTTCGTTTTGTGCCCGCGGCGATGAACCCTGATGCCGGAGGACCTGGTTAGTTTCGCAGAGCGCCCGGAGGCGGCTCCTTACGCAAAGGTAAACAATTCCCGCATAGTCCCGTCTTTCGGGGCCTGAAATTTGTCTCCGGGAATGTAAAAACGGCCTTCGGAGAGGATATTCTCCCGAAGGCCGTTCTGTCCGGTGTGCCGGAGTCAGTCGTAGTTTTTGGGATTTTCGTCCTGCCATTCGTTCACCCCGTCGCGGATGCGGTTGCGGAACGTCAGCGTGTCCTTGACGACCGTGTAGGTGTTGTCGCCGTTGGCGTAACGGTAGTGGAGGAATATTTTCCGGTTCTGGAGCAGGCGCGCACGGTTGAAGCTGCTGCCGAGGTCCTCGACGGGCTGCGAGGCGTCGGTCGAGGCGACCGTGACGTTGGCTCCGTCGAGTGTCAGCCGCAACGACCCTTCCTGCGTTCCCCGGAAATTGGTCGTCAGGGCGTCGGGCGCTACGGTCGTGAGCGTGTAGACGCCGTGCGTGCCCTCGTCGCTGGGAACCGTCGTCGGATAGATTTCGGACGAGAGCACCGTGCCCGTGGCATCGACCACGGAGGTCGTGCCGCCGTGGTAATAGTTTCCGAAGAGCATGTTCTCGTAGCGCACGGCGATCACTTCGAACGACTTGGAGAGCAGGATCGTGTCGGCATCGGCGCTCGTGATGCGGAACCCGAAGGCATAGTAGGGCTTGCTGCCCGCCTGCGCGTCGGCGAGGAATGTCGCCGAGTCGGCCCTGACGGTGATCGTTCCGGTATGGCGGCCCCGCGGGACGGTCATCTTCTCCTCCTGGCTGACGCGGAAGTATTCGCGCGGCAGGGGCGTCAGCTCCCGGATTCCGCTCGATTTGACCGCCTCGGTGACGTAGCTCTGGCTGACGTTGCCCGATGTCGATGCGCCGCTCATCACTTCGAAGGCCGTGAACGGTTCGGAGGGCTGTCCCAACTCGTCCAGTCCGTTGTAGGGTGCGAGGTTCCCGGTCACCAGTTCGTCGTCCAGCATGTAGTAGACCGAGCGGTCGCGGTCGTTCGACAGGACACCGGCCAGCACCGAGCCGATCTGGAATTTCATGCCCTCCCCGACCACGAACGTACGCAGGTCGTATTGGTAGGCGATGTATACGCCGCTGTAATCGTAATCCTTGACGTATTTCTCGTAGCAGCCCGTGAGGAGCGCCGTGGCCAGCAATGCGGCAAATATTCTTTTCATAAACGGTTTGTTTTTCGCGTTATTCCCAGTTGGACCAGCCTTCGTTCTGTACGAGTCCCTTCATGCGGACCATCTCCGAATAGGGGATGGGAACGTAGAGGGAGGTGTAGCTGCGTTTTTCGACCTCGGTGAAGGTGGTTCCCGCGGGCGTGATGACGGGCCTGCGGATCGTTCCGTTCAGTTCCGACACGTCCGAGGCCCAGCGGCGCAGGTCGTAGAACCGCTGTCCCTCGAAGCAGAGTTCGATGCGGCGTTCGTTGCGCACGAGCGCCTCGAAGGACTCTCTGCCCGCCGCCGCGCATTCGTCGAGGTAGGGATCGCCCGCGGCCCCTACGCCCGGCGTGCCGTCGCTGGTGGGTCGGTTGCGCAGGTAGGCGAGGGCCTGTTTGGGCGTGTAGCCGTAGAGGGGCGTCGTCGGTCCCGAAACCCGGTTGGCGGCCTCGGCGAAGGTCAGGCACATCTGTGTCCAGCGCAGGAAGAAGATCGACTTGGGCATCGTCTGGATCTTGTCGTCGGCCTTGTTCCAGCCCAGATAGATGTATTTGCGGATGTAGTAATTGGTCATCGTGTTGTTGACCCCGCCTGCTTCGTCGCGTCCGCCGACCGAGGTGTTGAAGGTGTACATCACCTCGTTGTTCGTGATGCGCCGCACTTCGGCTCCGTTGTAGAAAACGGTGCTGTACAGGCGCGGGTCGCGGCCGGCGTAGGGGTTCTGCGGGTCGTTGTCGGCCGAGGGATGACCGACCGGGTAACCGTTGGCGGCCGGGAAGGCATCGACGAGGCTCTGCGTCGGGCCTACGCCTCCCGAGCCGAGGAACCCGTCGGGATAGAAAAGGTTCTCCAGCGTGCTGCTTTTCGAGTAGTTCGACGACCAGATGATCTCGGGACTGTTCGGGTCGGTCCAGGCGAACGCGGCCGCGGGGTCGAAGCCGTGCGCGCCGTCCTGCGTGAGTTTGAAATCCATCACCTCGGCGGCATAGCGGGCGGCTTCCTTCCAGCGTTCCTCGTCGTTCGAGGGGTTGAAGGCCGGCGACGCCCATTGCAGGTAGGTCAGGGCCTTCATGGCCTTGACCGCCACACCGTCGAACCGATGCCAGCGCACGGCGCCCTCGACGGCGACATCTCCGGCCAGCCAGTCGCGGTTGGCCTCGGGCAGGTAGTAGAGCGCCGAATCGCAGTCGCGCAGAATCCGTTCCACGCATTCGTCGTAGGTCGCCCGCGTGAACTCCCCGGCGTCGGCGCTGAAGACGTTGACGGGGCGGGTGACGATCGGGAACCCCAACAGGCGTCCGTCCGTGCCCCTGCCGCCCCATTTGCGGAGCAGGTCCAGCTGATACCACGCCCGCAGCGCATAGGCGTCGCCTTGCAGAGAGCGTTGCACGCGGAGGTTCTGCTCGTTGTCGATCATGTAGCGGGTATTCAGTCCCAGAAAATCGTCGAGGAACTTGTTGGCGTACATGATGCCTTTGTAGTCGCGTATCCAGTACGTCTTGAAGGGATCGCTGGCCGGGGTGCCCGAACCGACCGCGAAGCGCCGCATGGCGTTGGTTTGGGCGGTGATCACCACGTCGTCGGTGGCTCCGTCGAGGTAGACGTATTCGCCGCCCGAATAGGAGGTGGGCAGCAGGTCGTAGCTTTTCTCGACGAATCCCCGGATCATCGAGGGGTAGTCGAGCAGGTTCCGGTCCGTATAATGGCCGTTGGGCATTGGGTCGAGGAAGTCGGAACACCCTGCGAACGGGAGGGCGGCGGATAGGACGATCAGCAATTTTTTCATGGTCTCGTTCGGTTAAAAGGTGAATTTGAATCCGGCGGTGAAGGTCCGGTAGAGCGGATAGGTCGTGACGCCCGCATTGACGTTCTCGGGATCCACGTCCTTGATGCCGCTGATCGTGCAGAGGTTCGCGCCGCGCAGGAAGATGCGCAGCCCCTTGACGGCCGACCGGCTGCGGAAGCGCACGTTGTAGCCCAGTTCTACGTTCTGAATCTTGAAGAACCCGCCGTCGCGCAGCCAGAAGTCCGACGCCTGGAAGTTGTTCGTCGCCTTGACGTACGCCAGGCGCGGGTAGTCGCCGCCGATGTTGTCGCGGACGAAATCCGAGATCGCGCCGGTGCTCCATCCGTTCCAGAAATAGCGGTTGGTCATCGCCGTGACGCATCCCGCGCGTCCGGTTCCGACGACGGTGAGGTCGAAATTGCGGTAGCGGATGTTGATGCTCACCGAGTAGTCGACCTTGGGCGAGGTGTTGCCGACGACGCGCGTGTCGTTGCTGTCGATCAGTCCGTCGTTGTTCAGGTCGGCGTATTTCAGGTCGCCCACCTGCACTTCGTCGTCGAAGAGCTGCCGGGGCGACGCTTCGATCTCCTCCCGGGAGGTGAATTTGCCCAGGCAGACATACCCGCGATAGGCCCCGAGCGTCGTGCCGGTGACTTTCTGGTAGTCGTAAACCACGCTCTCGTTATAGCGCAGATACTTGCCGCGTGTAGTCGAGAGGCTTCCGCCGACGGTGTAGTGCACCTCGCCGATCCGGTCCGACCAGTAGAGCGCCGCTTCCCAGCCCTGATAGCGGATGCGGTTGTAGTTCTCGTAGGTATCGATGCCGTCCATGCCGTAGATTCCGGGCAGTGTGCCGCTCATGTCGGTGATGATGCCGTCGCGCAGGGCGTTGTAGTAGCCGGCCTCGACCGAAAGCCGGTTGCCCAGCAGCATGGCGTCGATGCCTATGGAGAACTCCTTGCGCTTCTCCCACGTCAGGTCGGGGTTGCCCAGCCGCGAAATAGTGTTGACGTAGGACTGGTAAGCGTTCGTCGAGCCGATCCACTGGTACCCCGTGGTGTAGGGACCGAACTTGATGCCCGAGCTTTTGACGTAGTAATCTTCGTAGAGTTCCTGCGATCCGAAGGTGTCGTGTCCGAGAATACCGGCCTGGCCGCGCAGTTTCAGGAAGTCGATCCACCTCACGTCCTCCATGAATCCTTCTTTGGAGATCACCCAGCCCAGCCCGAACGAGGGAAAGACGCCGAAACGCTTGCCCGGGCGGAACATCGACGATCCGGCGTAGTTGATCACGGCCTGAAAGAGGTATTTCTCGCGGTAGGCGTAGTCGAAGGTCCCGATGAGCGTTTGCTGGCGTTCGCGGAAGCTGTTTCCCGAACGCTCCACCGATTCGAGGTAGTAGGTCGCCGACGCGCCGACGCGGTGGTCGTCGTTGCGGTATTCGTAGCTCAACTTTTCGTGCAGGTAGAGGCCCTGGTGGGTCCACTTCCCCATGTTGGACTTGCCCGACACCTGCGTGCCTTCGTGCGAGGTCTTGACGCTCTCGCCCGTGGCCGGGTCGTAGATGACGGCCGTGTAGTCGGGATTCTTGCCGATGCGGGTCATGTTGAAGAGGTTCAGCCCCGCGTAGGACTGGAATTTCAGCCCCTTGACCAGCGACCCGAGGTCGTAGGTGAGCGTGGCGTTGACCACGCCCGAGCGGCCGCGGTCGGTGGAGAACCCGTTCTCGGTGAGCGAGGCGTAGGGGTTGTCCTTGTAGGTCGAGCTGACGCCGTAGATGGTGTTGCCCGTCTCCTCGTCGCGCGATACGACCAGCGGGAAAGCCACGGCCGGAACCGTGAGGACGTCGCTCAGCGCGTTTTCGAACTCGATCGTCGCCGAACTGCCGTAGCCGTAGCGGGGCTGGCGGCGGAAAGTGAGTCCTCCGGCGAATCCGAAGTCGATGTCGAGGTCCTTCGTAATGGCGGCCTTGAGGTAGGTGCGGACGTTGATGCGGTTGAAGTCGGCCTTGCTGTCGACCTTGTAGATGTCGCCCTCGCCGGCATAGCCGATGTAGCTGCTGTACTGGAGTTTCTGCGTGCCTCCGTCGATGGATACGTTGGCTTTGTAGTAGGGCCTCGTGTCGGTGAACATCATGCTGCGGTAATCGACATTGGGGTATTGCAGGTCATTGGGGTCCTTGCGGGCGAAGCCTGCGATCGCCTCGTCGGAGTAGACGGGCGTGTAGCCGCTGTTGATGCGCGCCTGGTTGTTGAGCCGGGCGTATTCGACGCCGTCGACCCATTCGGGAAAACGCTCCACGACGCTGACGCCGCTTTCGAATCCGAACCGGATGGTCCGGCCGCGGGTCAGTCCGCGCCGCGTGGTGATGTGCAGCACGCCGTTGGCCGCCCGCGATCCGAACAGCGCCTTGTCGGCCACGTCGCGGACGAGCGTCACGCTTTCGATCTCCTCGGGATCGAGTTGCAGCTGGGTGATGTAGGCCGGCATGCCGTCGACGATATACGCCGGGGAGAAACCGCGCACGTAGAGGGCCGTGCGGGCCGTTTCTCCGCCGTAGTACATGCCGGGGACGCCCGCCAGCTCGCGCACGGTGAGTCCGGCGACGACCCCCGTGAGCGAGTTGCGGAAGTCGTTGGTCGGGTATTTGTCGATGTCCTGCTCGTAGTAGGTCGAGGCGTTGCCCGTCGCGGCCGTCTTGCGGAGCGTGCGGCCGTAGGGCATGTCGAGTTTCTGGTAGATGCGCATGGTCCGTCCGGCTCTGACGAGGGAGTCGGTCCGGAGCGTTTCCACGGTCGTGATCTCTTCGCCGGAACCCGGCCCGGCATGACGCGCGGCGCCTTGGGCCGCCGCGGAGAGCAGCAGCGCCGTGCCTATCAGGATTTTGTAGCTGTTTTTCATAGTCGGTCGGGTTCTACCAAAGTTCATTGTTGACGAAGTTTTGCATCTTGTTGGCCTCCTCGGTCGGGAACGGCAGGTAGTACATGGCATTCTTCCAGTTGGCCTGGCGGTTCGACGGGATGGCCCGGCGGATGTAGCGGCGGCCGCGGGGGTATTCGGCCGAGACGTCGGTCTTCTCGATGTAGATGCCCGTCAGGGTCTGGGTCATCGTCTGCGGGGCGATTTTCCAGCGCCGGATGTCGTAGTAGTAGTGGTGTCCCTCGAAGGCCAGTTCCACGCAGCGCTCGTTGCGGATGCGCTCGCGCATCGATGCGGCGTCGCCCGTGAACCTGTCGAGCACGCCGGGCATCCCGGCCCGCGAGCGGACCTTGTTGACGGCCTCCACGGCCGTGAGGTCCAGCCCTCCGGCCGAGCCGTTGGGCCCGTAGGCCTCGTTGACTGCCTCGGCGTAGTTCAGGTAGAGTTCAGCCATGCGGATCAGCGGGTCGGTGTGTTGGTGGGCGGCCGCGGTCCCCAGCGCGCCGTTCCACAGCTTGTTGACGTAGTAGCCCGTGTTGGAGTAGCCTTTCGAGTCGTTCGACCCCCAGGCGATGCCGAACGTGCGGGCATTGTTGTTGAGCGACGAGGTCGGGTAGGTTCCCGTGGCGGGGTCGTAGTGGATGTTGATTCCCGCCGGGCAGCCCGCCACGACGCTGCCGTCGTGGAGAATGGTCTTGTCCAGGCGCGGGTCGCGGTTCGTGTAGGGGTCCTGCTCGTTGTAGTGCCCCGCGGCTGCGGCTGCCGCCCGGTCGGCCTCGGTCAGGAGCGGATCGCCGTCGAGGGTCTCGAAACGGTCCACGAAATTCTGCGTCGGGCAGTCGCCGCTGGCGTTCGTGTAGTTCGAAGCGGGGTAACCGAAGTGCGCCGACCAGGTGGTGGTGTTGATTTTGCTGCTGCCGTAGTTCCAGGCCCAGATGTGTTCGTTGGTGTATTTCGTGCCATAGAAGTTGCTGTTCCACTCCGTGAATGGAACCAGGTCGTAACCGTACTGCTGGGCGAGGCGGATGGCTTCGGCGCAGGCATCCGCGGCGTCCTGCCAGTCGCTCTGGCCGTGGAGGTTGTTCAGCTCGCTGGCGGCGTAGACGAGGCAGCGCGCCTTGAGGGCTTTGGCGGCGATGCCGTTCGGGTAGGCCATGTCGCTGCTCGTGAGGTGTCCCTCCGAGCCGGGAAGGGCATCGCGGCGCACCTTTCCGGCGGCCACGAAATAATCGTAGGCCCGGTCGAGGTCCTCGGCGCAGCGGGCATAGGTCTCCCAGGCCGAGAGACGGGTCATGTCCCAGCTGTCATCGGCTTCGAGCGCCTTGTCGATGTAGGGCATGCCGCCGAAGATGCGGCAGAGCGTGAAGTGGGCGAAAGCCCTGACGAAATGGGCCTGCCCGATGAGGTCGTCCTTGTCGATCTGCTTGGCGTTCTGCACCATGCCGATATTCTCGATACATTTGTTCGCCACGCGGATGATGCGGAACATCGAGTAGGAGATCGGACGGCGCGACGTGGTGGTGGTCCACTCGGTGACGTTGGCGCCCAGCGCCCCGGCCTTGATCTGCTGCGCGCGGAGCCAGCGCCCGGCGTCGCACATGTCGGTCAGCGAGTTCCACGTAAAGCGGCGGTCGTTGAAGTCGATGTAGAGCGGGTAACCCAGTTTGATGTTGATGTTGTCGCCGCTGCTCTTCTGGCCCGTACGCCCTTCGTAGACGTTGTTGAAGTAGGCCTTGAAGTTGTCCCACGTCGAAAACACCTGGTTTTCGTCCAGTCCGGTTTCGGGGTCCATGTCGAGGTAGTGGCAGCCCTGGGCGGAGATGCAGCACGCCAGCAGGAGGGATAGTATCAGTTTTTTCATATGCTTTCCGTTTTTAGAATCCGATTTTGACACCCAGTTTGACGCTGGTCATCTGCGGATAGAATCCGGAGGTGAAGGTGGTGCTCTGGGGATCGCCTTCGACCAGCCCCGAGAGGGTGAATAGGTTGGTCGCCGTGAGGTAGAGGCTCAAACTGCGGAATCCCACGCGGTCGCGCAGGCGCTTGGCGTTGAACGTGTAGGCGAGGTATACCTCTTTCAGGGTCACGTAGTCGGCTTTGCGCCACGTGCGGCCCGCGAGCATCATCTTGGCGCCCGCGTCGCCGCTGCCGCCCGCCCACATGTACATCGGGTGTCCCGACGTGCCGCCGTAGACCAGCGTGGCGTGGTCGGCGTCGCGGTTGTCCGGCCGCCAGTAGTCGAGCTGCGACTTGGTGATGCGGTAGTCGCCCTTGTTGAACTCGATCTCCCAGCTCTTGTTGTACTCGACCCACTTGCCGAAGTTGGCGTACCACAGCATGCTGAATTCGAATCCCTTGTAGCTGAATCCGGCGTTGAACGAGCAGATGGCCAGCGGGTACTGGCTGCCGGCGATGGCGTGCAGGTCCTTGTCCGTGAGCTGTCCGTCGGCCGAGTAGTCGAGGTATTTGTAGGCGCCGATGTTGACGAAGTTCCAGTCGGCCGTGTAGGCCGGGTAGTTGTGGATGTCGTCGATGGATTCGTAATACCCCGAGTCGACGATGTCCACGCCGTTGGTCTGCCCCTTGTAGGGTTTTCCGGCTGTCTTCTGGTAATCGGGGGCGTAGGGCGCATCCTCGAAGTTGGTGATGCGGTTCTCGTTGAGCGAAACCATCGCCGAGAGGTTGTAGGCGAATCCCGAGGCGGTCTTGTCGGTCCATCCCAGTTCGATGTCGATGCCGTGTTTCTTCATGCTGCCGCGGTTGACCTCCTTGTAGGAGGTTCCCACCAGCATCGTGACGTTGGGCGAGACGAGCATGTTGGTACGCTTCTCGTCGAACAGGTCGAGGTTCAGCGTCAGGCGGTTGTTCAGCCAGCCCATCTCGATGCCCAGGTCGCGCTTGCGGGCCTCCTCCCACTGCGCCACGAGGTTGGCGGCGGCGCTTTCATAGATGTAGCCGTCGCTGCCGCTCGAATAGCTGCTGAAGTAGAGCCAGCGCGAATCGGAACTGTCGCTGCCGACCAGGCCGTCCGAGTAGCGGATTTTCATCTTCGACCACCAGGGCATGGCCCGTTTCCACCACCCCTCCTGCGACGGAACCCATCCCACGGCCACCGCCGGGAAGAATCCGTAGCGGTTTTCGGGCGCGAACTGTTCCGATCCCGTGTAGCCGAGGTTGCACTCGAACAGGTATTTGTGCTTGTAGTCGTAGGTCACGCGGCCCACGAGTCCCTGCGTGCGGTAGGGGAAATTCGTGGTCTTGATGTTCTCGCGCTGGTTGAACAGCGCCAGCGCCGTGACGGTGTGGTCGCCGAACGTGCGGTTGTAGTCCACCGCCCCTTCCCAGTAGAAGGTCGCGTAGTAGGTGTTCTCCATCGAGCCGCGTGTCACGGCGTAGGGCGTCTGCTCGAAGACCACGTCGCTGGCCGCGGAGTAGATCCACGGGTTGCCCTCGCCCGTGTCGTATTTCTCCCAGTCGATGTAGAACGACGGATTGGTGTTGGCGGCGGTCTGTGATACGCGCGAATAGTAGGTGCTCAACGAGACGTTGGCCTTGAGTGAAAGTCCCTTGGTGATGAAGTCGAGTTTCTGTACCAGATTGAGGTCCGTGTAGAGCTTGTTGTCCGTGATCTGGTCGAAGTCGCCCGTCGAGAGCGTCGCCTGCACGTTCTTGAAATAGGCCGTGCGGGAACTGGAGATGCGGTCGCCCGTGGCGTCGGGATAGTCCTTGTCGGGAATCTCGTCCAGCACCCATGCCGGGAAATAGGCCGGGTACATCATCGGCGAGGCGGAGTACATCATGTTGAAAAGCCCCGAAACGCTCGCGCCCGTGGGTTTGTCGCGGATGCCCAGCACGCCGCCGACCTTGACCGACAGTTTGGTGCTTTTCGTGACGTCGAAATCGAGGTTCGAGCGGTAGTTGATGCGGTCGTAGCGGAAATTGGCGTGGTCCCATTCGGAGAAATCCCTGAAGATCGAGCCTTCGTGGGTGTAGCCCAGCGAGAGGAAGTATTTGACGCGCTCGGAGCCGCCCGAGACGTTGTAGTTGGCATTGACCGTCTGGGCGCAGTTGCGCAGGACGATGTCGAACCAGTCGTTGTCGGGGTAGCGGATCGTGTTGAGCCGCGACGAAGGCCGGGCATATTCGTCGATCTCCGACCGGGGGATCAGCGAGCCGTAGCTCTGCACGTTTTTCAACGCTACGTTGAGCAGCGAGGCCGTCTGCGCCGAGCTGATGTGGTTGGGAATCTTCGTCGGGAAGTCGAGTCCGTAGGAGAGCGATACGTTCATGCGCGGCTTGCCCGTGCGTCCCGTGCGGGAGGTCACGATGATCACGCCGTTGGCTCCCTTGGCGCCGAACACGGCGGTCGCCGAAGCGTCTTTCAGCACCGAGATCGAGGCCACCTCGTTGGGATCGAGGTCCGCGAAACTGCGTTCCACGCCGTCGACCAGCACCAGCGGTTTGGAGCCGTTCCAGCTCGATACGCCGCGGATGAAGATGTCGGCGTCGTTGTTGCCCGGCTGGCCGCTCGTCTGGATGGTCGTCACGCCCGAGAGCTTGCCCGCGATGGCGTTGGTGATGTTGGTCGTGCCGGAATTGACGAGCTGTTCGTTGCTCACCTGGGAGATGGCTCCCAGCACGCTCTCCTTCTTCTGCACGCCGTAGCCGACGATGACCACGTCTTCGACCTTGTGGGCCTCTTCGGTGAGAGTCACCGTCAGCGGCGAGGCGTCGACAACGGCGATTTCCCGCGCCTGGTACCCCAGGAACGAGACGTGGAGTAGGGCGCCTTTGCGGACGCGGAGCGAGAATGCCCCCTGTGCGTCGGTGATCGTGCCGCCGGCGGTTCCTCCCTTTATCGTGACCGCCGCGCCTGCGACCGCCGCGCCGTTGGTGTCGACGACGCGGCCTTTGGCCTGGATCGTCGGTTGCTGCGTCCCGGCGGCCTGCTCCCCGGCGACGGCCGGGTCGACAGCGGCTGCGAACAGCAGTATCAACAGCGTCATGCACAGGCTGCGAAGCCCGGACGGCGTTATTGAAAACGGATTGAGGTGAAATTTTTCCATGTATGGGGTTTATTTAGGTTCAGGGATTGTAGCTGCGGGCCGCCGGCCGGTGCGAAGACCGGCCGGCAGTCCTGCGGCGGGGTTTTCAGGGGTCGATCCGGTAGAAGGCGATGGCGTCGAGTTCGCCCGTCGACCATTGGCGCAGACGGATCGTTCCGGCGCTGCCCGGTTTGGTCAGCAGCGATTTGCCGTCCGTGCGGCAGGCTCCGTCGGCACAGCGGAGGCGTATGCGGACGCTGCCGTCGGCAACGGGCTGGGTGAAGGTGACCGTTTGGTCGATATCGGTCTCGGCGTTTGCGCCGGTCAGCTCGAAGGTCGCCGTTACCCGCTTGTCGCCGACCGGGAAGGTGAACTCCTGCGTGCCTGCGGTTTTCCATTCGCCCTGGTCGAAGTAATCTATCGACCAGTATTTGGGGGCCGTTCCGGTTCCGCTCATGCCGCAGCGGAAATTGACGGAGGTTCCGGCCGCGAAGTTCTTCACCGGGATGACGAATTCCATGTTGTCCTCGGTCCAGATCTGCTGGATGGCATAGTGCCCCTTGCCGTCGCTGCTGATGATGAGCTTGGTGGTGTAGTCGGGTGTCTGGGCGACGTGGTTCCACTGTCCGTAGGCGGTTGTTCCGGCGGGCTGGTCGGGGAGGATCTTCCCGCTCGCGGGCCAGCCGGCGTTGACCGTCTTGAGCGTTTCGTCGGAGAGTGTCCACCACGCCAGCAGGGGATTGCCTTTGGCGGCTTGCGAGACCGTGATCACGACATCCGCCAGCGCCGGGTCGTCGGCGCGGACGGTCAGCGTGCCGCTGCGCGCAGCGCCGTCGTTCGGCTCGGCCGTAAGCGTTACTTCGGCCGGTTCGGCGGATGCCGTGCCCGCTGCGGGCGATACGGTGAGCCAGTCGAGGTCCGTTTTGGTGATGGTCCAGCCGCGGTTGCACAGGATGTGCAGCGCGGTGGGGGCTTCCGGGGTATTGGCGAACGCCAGCCGATTTTCGTCGGCTCCCGTGACGACGAGCATCGGCTCGTCGCGGTAGGCCGCCTGGCGGACCGTCACCACGACCGGCTCCATGCCCTCCGCCCGGAACGAGACCGAGCCTTCGCGGGCGTCGCCGGGGTTGGCCGTCGGGGTCACGGTAATCGTGGCCTCCTGCTTGCGCGCGCCGGAAAGCGGGGCGACCTCGGCCCAGCCGAGGTTCTGCTTGTCGGCCGTCCAGTCGATGTTGGCGTACAGTTTGAAGGTGACCGGTTCTGTGTCGGTGAATTCGAAAGCGATGGTGTTGTCCGCAAGTCCGCCCAGGGTGATGGTCGGCACGACGGGACAGGCCTCCTGCGTGACGGTCACCGTCTGCGCCAAGGCTCCGGCGTAGATGGTCAGATGGCCGCTGCGCTCCAGGTCGTCGTTGGCTTCCGCCGTGAGGCGGACCGTCGCCGGGAGTTTCGAACCGCCGTTCATCTGCGAGACGGTCAGCCAGTCGAGTCCGTTTTTGGCGATCGACCACGTTTTGTTCGATGCGACGGTGAACGCGACGCTCTCTGCGGCGTCGTAGGTGAATCTCACCGTGTCGTCCAGGCCGCTGACCTCCACCCGGTCGGCGGCTTCGGTCTCCGTATCCGAGGAGCAGGACGCCGCCATGACCCCCGACAGGAGGAGCAGCGACGCACATGCGATTTTAAGGGTCGTCATGATGGTGGTTGTTTAGGTTTGGTGGTCAAAAGTATCTCAAAGCACGAGATTCTTCTTTCACGAGTGTCTTTGTTTTTTGTCGCAAAGTCGCATCCCTCCCTGCGCGGATTCCCGTGTCGAGGGATTACATATTCACGATTTCCGAGGCCGCCAGGAGGAAGGCGCCGACGCCGTAGACTTCGGTCATTTCGCGCGTCGTCGAGGCGGGCGACCCGCCGATCGGCTGCACGTAGCCCAGGCGTCCGTCGCTGTCCACGTGGGAGCAGAGGGCCTTCCAGCCCCGGCGCGCGGCCTTCCGGTAGACGCTTCCGGTCAGCAGGCCGCGGTTCACGCCCCACGCCAGTCCGTAGGTGAAGAACCCCGAGGCGCTGTTTTCGGGCATCGGATAGGCTTCGGGGTCGAGCATGCTCGGATGCCACGAACCGCTCCGGTCCTGGCAGGCCACGACCGATGCGGACATCTCGACGAACAGCCGCCGGTAGTAGTCGTACGTCGGGTCGCTTTCGGGGACCGTGTCGAGCAGGATCGCCAGCGCGGCGTAGCACCAGCCGTTGCCGCGGCTCCAGAAGACCTTCTTCCCGTTCTTCTCCCGTTTGGGGATGTAGCGGGCGTCGCGGTAATAGAGCCTTTCGGCCGGATCGTAGAGTGCCGCCGTCGCGGCGTAGAATTCGCTGTTCATGAATTGCAGGTACTTCTGATCGCCCGTAATCCGGGTCAGCAGGGCATAGACCGGCGGGGCCATGAACAGGGCGTCGCACCAGCTCCAGCGTTTCGACCCGTCCCTGGCCTTGATATGCAGCCGGGTCTTCGCCGGGAAGGCGATGACCGAGTCGGCGCGCTGGAGAACGGGGCGGAGCATCGCCGTGTCGCCGTGCCGCTGGTAAAGCATCAGGTAAGCCTGTCCGACGCAGATGTCGTCGGCATGGTACTGCCGCCGTCCCATGCGCCAGTCGTTGCGGCGGCCGACGGTGAGCACGAACTCCTCGCAGGGCTTGTAGCCCGACGTTTCGCCCCAGACGACCATGCCGCGGTAGAGGGCGCCGTTGGCCCAGTGTTGGTCGCTGCGCGGGAGGCCTTTCGAGAAGTAATTGCCGAAGTTGTCGATCTGCCACTGCGCCACGCGGTTGGCGATCTGCGTGTCGCGTTTCCCGGCTTCGGCCGCCGCCGGGGCGCCGAGGATCGCTGCCCAGAGCAGCAGGGAGGTGATAAGTCGCTTGTACATGCTGAATGTCGTGTTTGAAGGAGTGTCTAATTCCGGGGTTTGCCGCCGGGAACCGGCTCGGGTTTCTGCCACTGGGCGTTCATCGAGTAGGGCATGCGGAAAACATCCCCCTTGGCGTTGCAGAAGTAGAGATACGAAATGCTCAAACTGTCCGGATTGCCGTCGGCCCAGAAGGCGTAGAATTTCTTGTCGGCGTTGAGCGGCCGGCGGGCATAGCCGTGGTTGCGCGGGCTGTCGTGGGTCAGCGTGCGGACACGCTCCCACGTGAGGCCCTTGTCGCGGCTGCGCCACATCACCATTTCGCCGCCCGTGCCCCAGTACTGGGGACCGGCGTCGGTCGGCGCGATGACGGTCCACACGTCGTTGCGGTCGATCCAGAGGCTGCCGCTGTCGTAGCAGTGCGTCGAGGTGGTGATCTCGCTGTAAACCCATTCGCTGCCGTTCCAGCGGACGGTGTGCCACCGGCGGATGCCGCCGTCGGGACCCGTCAGGTGGTTGTCGCTCGTCAGGTAGAGGATCACGGGCTGTCCGTCCGTGCCGAAATTGATGTCCTTGATGTAACAGTTGCGCTGTTCGGCGCGGTAGTCGTGCACGAGGGCGGGGTTTTTCGAACGGGTTATGGGCAGTTCCACGGGTTTGCCGTCGATCGTCGTCCACGTCCGGCCCCAGTCCTCCGACTGGATGTAATAGATATTGGTGCGGGTGTCCACGTCGCCGTTGATGTGGCGGTTGAAACAGCACATCAGCTTGTCGCCGCAGAGGTTGGTGAACTGGTAGTGGCCCGATTTGGTCTCGCCCTCGTCGATGATCGAGGCGATCTGCCGGTAGCCGGACCATTCGCGGCCGTCGGGGCTGGTCTGGCAGAACAGCTGCCGTACCCCGTCGTAACGGGTGAAGAAGAGGAAAAATCCCTTTTCGGGGTGGTAGTGCACCTGCGGGTAGGCCATGATGCTCTCGTTGACGTATTCGAATTCCGAGATGTCGTAGGGCTTCGTGCTGCGGTAGCGGATGCCCGGGCGCTTGTTGGCGCGTCCGGCGACGAACACCCAAACGTATCCGTCGCGGTCGATCTGGATCGTGGGGTCGTCGTGGGGGTCGCAGACGCCGTCCACGCCCTTGTCGAAAACCACGACCGGACGGCGCAGCATCCCGGTCTTATGGTCGTAGCAGCCCGCCATGCAGAGCAGGTATTTCCGGTCTTCGGAGGGCGTGCCGCCGTAGACGAAGAAGGTCTTGTCGGCCTGGGGCGCGTAGACCGCCATCGGGATGTGCTTCATCGTGTAGGTTCCCAGGCCGCCCGAGTATTTGGCCCCGTAGGCCGAACGGGCCTGGCCGATCGTGAACCAGATGCCGCGGTATCCGTCGGCCTGCCGGTTGTCCATCGACGTGTGTTCCTGCGCTCCCGCGGTCCATACCGTGAGCAGTAGTGTCAGTGACGCTAAAACTTTTTTCATGCTTATTTCTGTGTTTTGTAGTTTTTCAGCCGGAGCAGCGCTTCGAGGAAATAGTAGTCTCCGTAGATGATCGGCACGTCGACCTGCGAGCCTGCGGGTTTCGATCCGACGCTGTGGTCGATGAGGAAGCCGCACTTCTCCCCGGCGGGGATCAGGTAGCGGTCCGAAGCGAGCGAGCGGAGGATTTTCCGGGCGGTCTTATAATAGGTCTTCTCCCTTTCGGGGACATACCGGGCCAGTTCGAGCAGCGCCGAGGCCGTGATGGCCGCTGCCGAGGCGTCGCGCGGTTCGTCGGGGATCCCCGGGGCGTCGTAATCCCAGTAGGGCACGAGGTCCGCGGGCAGGCGGGGATGGCGGATGAAGTATTCGGCGCTCTTCACGGCGCGGTCCAGGTAACGTTTGTCGCCCGTTTCGCGGTAGCACATCGTGAAGCCGTAGAGACCCCAGCTCTGGCCCCTCGACCAGGCCGAAGCGGCCGAATGGCCCTGTCCGCCTTTCTGCCCGGTGACGCGGCCCGTCCCGGCGTCGTAGCAGACGATGTGGAACGAGCTGTTGTCGGGGCGGAAGTGGTTTTTGAGGGTGTTGTCGGCGTGGCGCACGGCGATGTCGTGGTAGCGTTTGTCGCCCGTGAGTCTCGAGGCCGTGAACAGCATTTCGAGGTTCATCATGTTGTCGATGATCACCCGGTAGGGGTTCGGGTCGCCGCCCTTGTTGTCCCACGAGCGGATCAGTCCGACGGTGGGGCTGAAGCGGGTGAGCAGGGCGTCGGAGGCGTCGATCAGCAGTTGCTTGTAGTGATCGTCTCCGGTCAGGCGGTAAGCGAGGTGACAGGGACAGCCCATCATGAATCCCAGGTCGTGGGTTTTGGTGTAGCGGCGCAGCGCGTCGAGCGGCGCCGTGCGGCGGCGGGCCATGTCGAGCCATTTCGCGTCGCGGGTGTATTCGTAGAGCAGCCAGATGTCGGCGGGGAAAAATCCGCTGATCCATCCCCGCGCCGTGTTGGTCTTGATCGTACCGTCCGGATTCCACGAGGCGGGGAAAAGGTCCGGGGCGGTCAGCAGCGAGTCCAGCAGGGCGGTCTGCCGCTCGGCGCGGGCGAAGGATTTGCGGACGATGGCCTGTGCGGCGCAGTGGCCGGCGGATGCAAGCAGGCAGAGGGTCAGTGCGAGTCGAAGCATGCGTTTCATGGTTTCTGGGGTTGGTTTTGTCAATGCAAAGGTATTCCGGCCGGGGTCAAACCCCCGGCACGGCAGTCTTAAAAATATGTATGAGAATCTCAATCTGCCCTTCCGGAGGGATCAGGCCCCCCCCCGCGCCGCATAGTCTTTCGGCGTAATTCCGAAATGCTGCTTGAAACAGCGCGAGAAGTGCGACTGCGAACTGAATCCCAGCAGGTCGGAAACCTCGTTGAGGCGGTACTCCCGGCTGCGGATCATCTCGGCGGCGCGGTTCAGGCGGTAGATGAGGATGAAGTTGTTCGGCGTGACGCCCGTCAGCGACTTGATCTTGCGGAAGAAACTGGCGCGGCTCATGCACATTTCGCCGCTCAAGGCGTTGATGTTGAGCGTGCTGTCCGAGATGTTGCTGTCGATCAGTCCGCGCAGCTTGTCCACGAAGGCCCGGTCGGCCGCGGAGAGTTTCACCGTTTCGGCTTCCGTTCCGGCGTCGGACTTTCCGGATTCGGAAAGGATCATGTCGCGCAGCTTGCTGCGCGAGGTCAGCAGGTTACCGACGACGGTCTGCAACAGTTCGGGGTTGAACGGCTTGGTCATGTAGACGTCGGCGCCCTCCTGGTAACCGGCTATTTTGTCCTGGTCGGTGACTTTCGCCGTGAGGATCACGACGGGGATGTGACTCAACTGCACGTCGTTCTTGATCCTGCGGCAGAGCTCGTAACCGTCCATCTTCGACATCAGGACGTCGGTGATCACCACGTCGGGCATTTCGGCGTTGATCAGGTCAAGTCCGTCGGCGCCGTTGTCGGCCGTGAAAACGTCGAACCGCGGGGCGAAAATCGATTGGCAGTAGCGTTGCAGCTGCGGGTTGTCTTCGACGAGGACGACCTTCGGCCGCGGTCCGGAATTCCCCCCCCCGCTATTCCCGGGCAGATCGCTGCCGGGCAGGATCTCCCGGGCGTCGGTGACCGTCATGCCGTCGATGAATTCGGCGGCGACGGCGGGCTCTCCGGCGAGGTCGTAGAGTGTTTCGTCGACCGGAATGGCGAAGGTGAAGCGCATGCCGCCCTCGGGCCGCACTTCGGCCGCGATGCTGCCTTTGTGCACCAGCAGCAGTTGTTTGACGTAGTGAAGCCCGATACCTGTTCCGATCGTGCTGCGTTCGCTCTGTGTCAGGCGTTTGTAGCGTTCGAAGATGCGTCCTACGTCCTCCTGGCTCATGCCGATTCCGTCGTCGGTGACGCTCACGACGAGGTATCGCGACGCCGGTGCGGCTCCCGCCAGCTTTTCGGGAAGTGTCTCCGTCAGCGTCAGCGCGACGTCGACGTGGCCGCCTTCCGGTGTGTATTTCAGGGCGTTGGATACGAGGTTCGAAAGCACCTTGCTGAATTTGTCGACATCCACGGCCACGACCATCCGTCCTTCCGGGTCGCTCGTCGTCCGCAGGTCGATCTGTTTTTCGCGGGCGAGGCAGGCGAAGCCGTCCGTCAGGCGGCTGACGTAGGGAATGATGTCCTGCCGGCAGACCGACAGCGGCAGGGTGTCGTTCTCGATGCGGCTCAGGCTCAATGTCTGGTCGATCAGCTTGAGCAGCTGCTGGATGTTGTAGTTGATCAGGTTGACCAGCTCGCGCGACCGTTTTTCGTCGGTGATGCCCGGCAGCATGTTCACCGGACCGTAGATCAGCGAGAGCGGCGTGCGCAGCTCGTGGGAAATATTGGTGAAGAAGTTGATCTTCATGTTGGTCAGCTCCTTTTCGCGTTCCAGTTCCGTGCGGGTCAGCTGCAGTTCCATCTTCTGCAGCCGGCGGCGCAGGTAGAGGCGGTTGGCGAACCAGGCGGCCCCGCCCGCTGCGGCGATGTAGAGCAGAAAGGCGTACCACGTCAGCAGCGGCGAGGGTTTGATGACGATTTCCAGCCGCCGAGGCTCCTCGTTCCAGAATCCGTCGGGGTTCTGGGCCTTCAGTTCGAAGGTGTAGTGTCCGGCGGGCAGGTGTGCGTAGTTGGCGCTGCGTCGGTTCTCGACGTAGTTCCACTCCTCGTCGATGTCGCCGCCGTAGAGGCGGTAGGCGTAGCGGACGTTCTCCGGCGAGAGGAACGTCACGGCCTCGTAGCCGATGTCGATGTTCCGCTGCTTGTGGTTGAGGACGATACGCTCGGTGTCGTTCAGTGTCCGGGTGAGGGTTTCGCCTTCCGCAGGGTGCTGGACGACGCTGTTGATCCGGATTTCGGTCAGCACCAGCGGCACGGGCGATTTCGTGATCTTGGGGATGACGCGCCCCGGGGCGAACTGCGCCAGTCCGGTGTTGCCGCCGAAATAGATCATCGACATGGTGTTGAGCGAGCAGTGGGGATAGAATTGCTGGGTCTGGAGCCGGTCCGTCTGGAAATAGGTGATCACGCGCTCGGTCGAGGCGGTGATGAGCGCAAGCCCGTAGGATGTCGCTACCCAGGTGTTGCCCTGGGGGTCCTGCGTGACGGCGGCGATTTCGTTGCTGGCGAACCCGTCCCGGAGAGTGTAGCTCCTGAATCCCTGCTGCGGGTGGTAGCGCAGCAGGCCGCCCGAGCGCGTGCCGATCCACAGCGAGCCGTCCTTGCCGCAATAGAGGCAGGTGGGACGCCGCAGGGCGCTGGCGATCAGACTGTCGGATGTTTCGATGCAGGGGCGGGCGTCGAGGGTGCGGATGTCGACGGCGCGAATGCCTTCCCCGGACACGGCGGCCAGCATCGTCGTGTCGTCCAACAGTGCGACGTCCTGTACGTCGCAGTCCCGGAACCGGATTTTTTGCAGGCGGGTTCCCTCCCAAAGGGCGAGCCCCGACCGCGTGGCTGCCCACACCCTCTGCCGTGCGTCCTCGCAGAAGCGGTTGACGAGCAGCCGCTCCGGAAGCAGCGTATGGCTGCGGATGGCCACCTGTTCCGTCGTGCATACGGCGATCCGGTCGTCGATATTGACCCACAGGCGGTCGGACGAGTCGTAATGGAGTGCCGTGATGCCGTTGCTTTGGAGTTGCTGCATGAGCGGACTGTTCTCCGTCGTGTGCCACCGTGCGGCATATTCCCGGTTGTTGTAGCCCAGCAGCCCCTTGTAGTGGCTGCCGATCCAGAGCGTGCCGTTGTCCCCGACCGTGATGGCGTTGATGAATTTGCCCAGCGTCTGTTTGCCGAGGCGTGGCATTTGTGTGAAATTCTTTTTATAGGTGAAGCGGACGTAGTATCCGCGGTCGGCCGTACCGATCCAGACGTTGCCCTCGCGGTCGCAGAATCCGCAGCTGAAGTCGCTCGTGTAGTTGAGTTTGTAGAACCGGTTTACGATGTTGCGGTCGAAGGTGTGGTTCGAGAGGTCGATCGCATGGAGGTTGTCGCCCTGCGTGCCGATGTAGACCGTGCCGTCGTCTGCCGGAGTCAGTACCGTGACGTTGAATCCGGCGGCGTGGGCCAGACACCGCAGCAGCCGGGCGTCGGTCGCGGGACGTCCCGTTGCGGGGTCGAGGGCCACGATGCCCTGCTCCGTGCCGAACCAGATACGGCCCTGCCGGTCGCGGCATCCGCAGCGGAACCTCGCCGGACGGGCCAGGATCGCCGAGTCGCAGACCTCCAGTTCCCGGTCATACTTGAAGATGCTCCGTCCGTCGGCGCTGCCGCCCCAGAGAAAGCCCTGCCCGTCGGCCTCCAGCACCAGAGGACGGTGGTATTCCGAATCTTTCCGGAGCAATGCCTTCCGGCTGGCGGCGTCGAAGAGCACCATTCCCGCGGGTCCCGAGCAGATGACCTGCCGCCCGTTGCAGACGATATGATGCAGGCCGCGTTCGGTCAGCAGACGGTCGAAATTGTCGTACAGCGGGTTGTAGATGCAGATGCCGCCGGCAGTGGCGATCCAGAGCGTACCTTCGGCGTCAGTGCGGATGTCGTGGACGCGGTTGGCGGGGAGCGACCCCGGATCGTCCGGCTCGCTCTGGTAATAATAATAGGTTTGTCCGTTGTAGCGGCAAAGTCCGTTGTCGGTCGCGATCCAGATGTACCCGACTTTGTCCTGCGCAAAGTTGCGGATCGTCAGGTTGGGGAGGTGCTGGACGGCCTGCGACTCTGCGGAGACGCTCCCGCAGACGCAGAGCAGCAACACCAGGAGAAACATGCGTCCGGCGGTCGGGACGGAGATGGGGGCGGGTAGATGTGGGGTCCGGTTCATCGGTGGTAGTGGCTCGGGAAGCGTTCCTGTAACAAATTTAGGATTTTTTTTGCGTGCAAACGGCCGCGGGGCGTTTTTTTATCGGCCGGAACGGAGCACGCCGCGAAGTCGTGCCGTGGCGAGGCTCGGGCGTTCCGGGGCGTAATGCAAAGAAACGCATTCCTCCGGTTTTATTTTTGTCTGCCCGTGTCAAAATTTTGTCTATGCGTTCAGGCTCCGCCGGTCGCGGCGTCCGGATGTGCTGCGGCGTCATTCCCGGGAAAACGGCTCCGGAAGGCGTTGCAAGTCCGTTAAGACCGGACGTGCGGGAGTGCCGGAACGCCTCCGGAGGCCGTCGCGGACGGTCGGACGGGACCTGCGTGGGGGCTTGCCGATGCCGCATTTTAATTTTATTTTTGCTCGGACCAACATCTCAACCCTTACAATCCGATTCATTATGAACCCCTTCAAATCCAACCTTTTCGCGGTGCTGTTTCCGCTCTTTGCACCGATGCTTCTCGGTGCGTGCTCCGACGACGACGGGATTGCACCCGGAGCCGATGAACTGCATGTTTCGGGTGTCGAGCAGGAATTCACCATCGCGGCTTCCGATACCGGACAGATCTCCTTTACGGTCGAAAGCAACCGGGAATGGCAGCTCGCCGCCTCGGGCCTGGAGTGGGCCGAAGTCAGCCCCGCAGGCGGAGCCGCCGGTCTGGTGCAGGTGAAAATCACCCCTTATTCCAATCTCGGCGACCTGCGTACGGGCACGATCATCATCCGGGCCGGAACGCAGGAACATGTGATCACGATTCACCAGCAGCCCTCGTCCGACACTCCTTCGATCGTCGTCGAGGGCCTTACCGACGGAGGCGTCGTCTGCGACGCCGAAGGCATGCCGCAGAGTTTCAGGGTCAATGCCAACGTGGCGTGGGAGGCCGGGACGGAGGATCTCGGCTGGGCCGTCGTCACACCTTCGAAGGGCGCAGCCGGCACGTCCGTCCGCATCGTGGTTACGCCCGAGGAGAACGACGGGGCCGAGCGGAGCGGTACGCTGATCATCCGGGCCGCCACGACCGAACGGCGCATCGCTGTCAGCCAGCAGCGCGGGGTGCAAACCCCGGTCATCGCCGTCGAAGACCTTACCGATAATTACGTGCGGCTTGCGGCGGGCGACGCTCCGGTCCGCTTCCGCGTGAAATCCAACTACGACTGGACCGTCGGCCGGGAGGGGACGCCGGACTGGATCGAGATCACCCCTGCCGGGGGTGCGGCGGGCGAAACCGTGACCGTCGAGGTGAAACCCGCCGCCAATGCGGGCGATTCGCGCAAGGGCCGTTTTTCGATCACCGCCTCGGGGGCCGAACGCTCGGCCACCGAGACGCTGTCCGTCGTGCAGGCTCCTGCCGCGGGTTTCGACTGGGTGCTCTTCGAGGACGATTTCGCGTGGGCGACGACGCCTTCGGACGCGATGTTCAACGTTGCCGCGCAGGATCAGGGCGCCGGCACGGCCCTGACCGACCTCTATCCCAAGCAGGCCGACAATACGACCGACCCGCTCGGCATGGGGTGCGAAATCCTGCGCGGATATACCCGTGCCGGATGTCTGAAATTCGGAACGGCGAATTCGAAAGGACGTTTCACGACACCCGTCTTTGCCGAGATCGAGAAGCAGATGGACCTGACGGTGACGTTCCGGGCGCTGACCATGCGCGATTACGACGCCGTGCTGGAGATCTACTGCGAGGCAGGAACCTATGAGACCCTCGATCTCCGGCGGGTTCCCGTCGGTTCCAAGTGGACCGGCGATCCCTTCCAGGGCTGGTACGACGTGACGCTGACGATCACGGGCGCCACGCGCGGCTGCCGTCTGAACATCCGTTCGGAAAGCGACGACAACTGTTGCTGGTATCTGGATGACCTGCGCATCACCTCGCTGCGCAGCGACGCCGTGACGGGGATCGTCATGGAGCCGGTGAAGCAGATTACCTGCGTGCAGAAAAACGTGACGGTCGGTCCCGACGGCACGTTCGAGGTCGCCGTGAACCACAATACGGAAGTCTCGGTCGATCCCTCGCCGTGGATCACGCAACTCTCCGCCTCGTCCGCCGCGTTCGGTTCGGGACGGCGCACTACCTATAAGTTCCGGGCGTCGGACAATTCGACGGGCGCCGCACGCGCGGGTAAAGTCCGCTTTTATAACGATGCCGACGGGCTTTCTGCCGAAGCCGATGTGGTGCAGAACGTCCCCAGCCAGCCCAAATCCCGGGTTCAATGGCTGCTGGGCGCGGATTATCTGTCGGATTACGAGACGACCTGGACGACGGAGCATTACGTTGCGGCCGAGCGCGGCAGTTCTTCCGCCCGTTTCTCGTATCTCCCCGGAGGCGTTTCGGAGACGAGTCCCAAGTGGACGTTCACGGGCAAGGACCCCGTGTCGTGCCCGAACGTGACCTATGCCTGGACAGGCGACTGCTGGCTGTTCGAAAGCCCCCTGGACGGCCTTTCGGCCGGTGCGCGCGTGCAGATCGGGTTCGTGATGATCTTCGGGGACAAGAGTCCGAAATACTGGATGCTCGAATACCAGGACGACGGAGTGTGGAAACCCGTCCGGAACGCGGAGACCGCAACGGTCGAAGACGGGACGGAACTCACCTACAACATGGCTTTCCAGCAGGACGTATACAGCAAAGTCGTTGAAACCGTCTCGCTCTCCGCGTCCTCGCCGGACGGCATGGCCCGCTTCCGGATGCGCTGCCTGTCGGGAATCATGACCCGGGGCGCGGCAGCCTCCAAACCCCAGAATACGGGCATGCGCATCGTCAATGTCGACGGCGGCGGAACGGAATGCCAGCCCTCGGTATCGATCATCGAGTAATTTCAACGAATAAAGAGACACTATGAAACGCATCGAAATTTTCAGTTCGTTCTTTTGCCGGGGCGTGGTTCTGCCCTTCGCGGTCCTGGCCGTTTCCCTGATCTGCGTCGCCTGCGAGCGGGACAACACCCGCGAAATCCGGCCTCCCGTGACCGAGGCGGTCTGGGTGACCGATGTCGGACTGCCAGGCGATGAGATCGTGGCCGCCGTGGGGGATACCTTCGAAGTCCGCGGACACGGATTCGGCGAAGAGGACCTCTTCCGGCTGGTCGCTGAAGGCGGCGGCACGGTGAAGGTCTATTTCCTGCCGATGGAGGCCGCGGCCGACAAGGCCGTGGTGACGATTCCGCGGGGACTGCCCGACGGAACCTATGCGGCCGTCGTGCGGCGCGCGCAGCAGGAACAGCGGCTCGGTCGGGTGAGCGTCCGCATCCGCAATACGGACATGCTGGAAGAGCTGCCCGACGTCGCCGGCATGAACGTGAAGGGCGTCGTGCGGGACAAGAACGGCAACCCGCTCCCCGGCGTGGCCGTTTCGGATGGCGTCGAGGTCGTCACGACCGACGCACAGGGGCGCTATTACCTCTATTCGGACAAATCGCTGGGCCGCGTCTTCATTTCGACCCCTTCGGGGTACATGCCCGAGACGGTGATGAACATTCCGCAGATTTCGCGCAGGTTCATGGCGACGAACCTCTCGGTCGAACAGTTCGACTTTACGCTCCGCCCCGTGGACAACGACCGCTGCGTGCTGGTCGCCTCCACGGACTACCACCTGGCGCGCCGCAACAACGACCTGGAGCAGTTCCGCGATTTCGTCGACGACGTCAACCGCCTCATCCTGACCGAACAGCGCCCGGTCTACATCCTGACGATGGGCGACCTGGCGTGGGACGAGTACTGGTATAAGAACTATTTCACGCTCAACGATTTCGTCACCGAGATGAAGGACCTCAATACGGTCGCTTTCCACTGCATCGGCAACCACGACCACGACCCGTATTGCACCGAGGACCTGGCCGCCACGCAGCAGTGGCGCGACCTGGTGATGCCGACCTACTATTCGTTCAATATCGGGAAAGCCCACTTCGTCTGCCTCGACGACATCGCCTACATCAACAACGGCGGAGCCGTCGGAACGATCGGGGACAAGTCCTATAAGAACTATGTCACCGAAGACCAGTTGGCGTGGCTGCGAAAGGACCTCGCGCTGGTCGAAGACCGGACGGCCCCGCTGTTCGTTCTGGTGCACGCGCCGCTGGCCTATCCCAATGCCTCGTTCGGGAACACCTATTACGACGAGGCGCGTGCCGGACAACTGCTGGACTGCTTCGACGGTTTTTCGGAGGTTCACGTGCTCTCGGGACACAGCCATGACAACCGCAACTGCCAGCTCACGGATGCCGTTATCGACCACAATACGGGCGCCGTCTGTGCCTGCTGGTGGTGGTCGGGCGTCTATGCCGACCGTCATATCTGCAAGGACGGAACGCCGGGCGGCTATGGGGTTTACGAGCTGGAGGGCAAGGATTTGACATGGTATTACAAGGGGACGGGGCTTGACCGCGACATACAGTTCCGGACCTACGACATGAACAAGGTCTGGCTCGATCCCGCGACGTATCTCGACGACAGGACCATCACGGTCGACGGCACTCCGGTCGCGATTCGCGACTGGTTCTCGCAGCAGGCCTACGGAAAGTCGTTCGACCGGCAGCGCAGCGACAACTGCGTCTACATCAACTGCTGGAACTGGGACCCCGCGTGGAAGATCGAGGTGGCCGAGGAAGGGCGCGGCGCCCTCGCCGTGACGCGGCTCTGGGAGTACGACCCCCTGCACCTGATCACCTATACGATTCCGCGCCTGAACAAGGGCAGCCGACCGTCGTTCACGGCCAACAAAATGGGACACCTGTTCAGCGTGCAGGCGTCAAGTCCCGTGTCGACCCTCCGTATCACCGTGACGGACCGTTTCGGCAGGGTCTATACCGAACAGATGAAGCGTCCGAAGAGCTTCAATATTTATGCCGAGTAGCGGGACGGCGCTATTTGCCGTTGACGAAATCGAGGATCGCCCGGGCCGTGGTTTCCGGTTCTTCCAGGAATCCCATGTGGCCGCTGTTTTCGAGCCATACGACCCGGGCCTGCGGATGCCCTTCCACCATCTTTTCGGCCGCTTCGACCGGAATGTAGCCGTCCTTGCGGCCGAGGATGAAGAGCTGGGGAACCTTCGAGGCGCGCAGCATTTCGTTCCGGTCCTTGCGGGCGATCATGCCGTTGAGCAGGGCCACGATTCCCTCGTCTTCGGTGACCGCGACCTGTTCGGTGAGGTCCTCGATGTAGTCTTTCATCCGGGTGCGGTTGTCCTCGGCGAAGCCCGCTTCGGGGGCCACGCGGGCCAGCGCATCCTTTTTCCCGGCCTTTACGAGGGCGATTTCGCGGCGGCGGTTCCCGGCCTTCTCCGGCGTGTCGGCATTGGGCGTCGAGCTTAACAGCACCAGCCCGTCGAGCATTTCGGGATGGCGCTCGCAGAAGGCCAGGGCCACGTAGCCGCCCATCGAGTGCCCGACGAGCGTGCAGCGGGGGATTCCCAGCGCCCGGAGGGCGTCGGCCACCGTGTCGGCGAGGAACTCCATCGAATGCTCTTCGCCCGTCACGACCGAGATGCCGTGGCCGGGCAGGTCTAACGTAACCACGCGGAGTTCCTTGTAGAGGAATGGAACGAAATCCTCCCAGACGAGCATCGATTCGAGGTATCCGTGCAGAAGCACGACGCATTTGTCCCCTTTCTGGGAGTCGCAGATGTGCAGGGCGGTGGGACCTGCCATGATGAATTTTTCGGTCATTGAATCCGGATTTATTCCTCCTCTTCGTCGAGGTAGTCGAGGACGGATTCGCGTTTGAGGGGCAGGATCTCCTCTTCGTCCTCTTCGGCAAAACTGCTGTAAAGCGCGTGACGTTCCTTGCCGCTCTTGCGTATCGGTTCGAGACGTTTGGCTTTCCGAAGTTCGTCCGCGTCGTGTTCGCGGATTCCCTTTTGTGTTCTCATGGGGAAATGAATGGTTGGTTTTAGAAATTTTCGCTGTCGAACACTCCTTCGAAGACGCGGCGCGCCGGTCCCGTCAGGCGGATGTCCGTATAGGTTTGTGTTCCCTGTTCATGCGAAAACCGTACCGCAAGCACACCTCCGGGCACGGTGATGCGGAAATCGGTCGTGTGGGGCTGTCGCGCGAAGGCTGTCACGATGGCCGCGGCCGTGGCTCCCGTGCCGCAGGCGAGGGTCTCGTTTTCCACGCCGCGTTCGTAGGTGCGCATGCGGATCGCTCCGTCGCCTGCGATCTGCACGAAATTGACGTTCGTGCCCTGCGGGAAGCGCGCCGTGTCGCGGCGGATGGCCCGTCCGCGGCCGGTAACGTCGACCGTTTCGAGTTCGTCGACGAATTCGACGTAGTGCGGGACGCCCGTGTTGAGAAACCACCAGCCGTCGCCCGTGCGGATCTCCCGCACGGCGGTCATGCCCAGTTCGATCTCTCCCGAAGTGCCTTTCAGCCGGCGGATGCGGGCGGTGTGAAGCCCGTCCGCGGCATCGAAGAACTTGGTCTCCCCGCCGATGCCCCGGTGCTCGGCGAAAAGCGCGAAACAGCGGGCGCCGTTGCCGCACATCTCTCCCTCCGATCCGTCGGCGTTGTAATAACGCATCGAACAGTCGATCTCCGCGTTGCGGGCGAGGGTCATCAGCCCGTCGGCCCCGATGCCGAAATGACGGTCGCACAAGGCTGCGATCAGTTCCGCACGGGGCGTGAAGCCGCCTTCGCGGTTGTCGATCAGGATGAAGTCGTTGCCTGCGCCTTCGTATTTTGCAAATGCCGTCTGCACTTTTTGAATGGTTATGTCTTGGCAAAAATAGTAAAACTTCTAAAAGTTTTGCTAATTTTGTGAAAAATATCCGCCCGGGCGTGCAACGGCGGGCGGATTGTATTGTTTATGCCAGGATTCAAAAAACAGATCTTTATGAAAAGTGTGCTTTTCAAGCATCGTTCGATACGTAAATTCCGCCCGACGCCCATTCCCGAGGAGGTGCTGCGCGAGTGCCTCGAAGCCGCCTCGCGCGCCTCGACCTGCGGCAATATGCAGCTTTATTCGCTGGTGGTGACCCGCGATCAGGCTCTCCGCGAGAAACTTGCGCCGTGCCATTTCAACCAGCCGATGGTCCGCCAGGCTCCGTGCGTGGTGACCGTCTGCGCCGATATTCACCGCTTCACGATGTGGTGCGAGCAGCGCGATGCCGACCCCGCCTACGACAACTTCGCGTGGTTCCTGAACGCTTCGACCGACGCCCTGCTGGCCGCGCAAAACCTCTGCGTCGAGGCCGAAATGCACGGGCTGGGCATCTGCTACCTCGGTACGACGATCTACACCGCGGGCGACATTTCGCAGATTCTGGAACTTCCGAAGGGGGTCATTCCCCTCACCACCGTGGTCATGGGCTATCCCGACGAGTCGCCCGAACTGACCGACCGCCTGCCGCTCGAAGCCGTGGTCCACTACGAGAAATACACCGATTACACGGCCGCCGAGATCGACGAACTGTGGGCCGAGCGCGAAGAGTCGGAGCTGACCAAACGCCTGCTGGCGGAGAACGATCTCCCGAATCTGGCGAAGGTCTTCACCCAGCGGCGTTACGTGCGCAAGGACAACCTCGCCATCTCGGAGTCCTATTTCGCCCTTCTGAAAGAGAAAGGATTCTTCAACAACTGACGCCGTGCGGGGATCGTGTCGCATATTCGCCGTTGCGCTGCTGGGCCTGCTGTGCTCGGCGTGCAGCGTCACGCGCCACATTCCCGAAGGCGAATATTTCCTGCAAAAAGTCCGGATCGAGGACGACCGGTCCACGCCCCGCAAGGAACGCATCACGGCTTCCGACATGGAGAAGTACGTGCGCCAGACTCCCAACAAACGCTTCCTCGGGACGAATTTCTACGTCTGGCTCTACGAGCAGGCCGACCCCGCGAAGGACAACCGCTGGAACAACTGGAAGCGTAAGATCGGGCAGGCGCCCGTGACGCTGGACATGGGGCTGACCCAGAAGAGCGCCGAAAACCTGAAGGTCTACATGGACTCGAAGGGTTTTTTCTCCTCGCAGGCGACCTATGAGGTCGACACCGTTTCGCGCCGCAAGCGTGCGACGGTCACCTTCCGCACGCGCCAGGGCGAGCCTTACCGCATCGACTCCGTTTCCTACGAGTTCCAGGACAACTTCCTCGAACAGATCGTGTTGCCCGACACCGTCAATACGCTGCTGCATACGGGCGATATTTACGACGTGTCGGTCCTCGATGCCGAGCGGGAGCGCATCGCCGCCTACCTCAAGGAGCGGGGGTACTACAATTTCTCGGTCAACAACATCTCCTACGCCGCGCGGATGTTCGAGAAGGAGCGGCTGATCGACCTGCGGCTGATCGTCAAACAGTACCTCACGGGCTACGACGAACGCGGACTGCCCGTGATGGACAACAACATGGTCTACCGTATCGACCGGATCAACATTTTCCCCGATTACGACCCCACCGCCGCACGGACCGACACGACGCTGCTTTCGCGGCTCGATACGGTCTACTACCGCGGTCTGAACATCATCTACGAGAAACGTCCCAATTTGCGTCCTTCGGTGCTCCGGCAGGCCGTGCCGCTCTATCCCAACTACGTCTACAATTCGTCGCAGGTCAACCGTGCCTACTCCGACCTGATGGCGCTGGGGTACTTCAAGAGCGCCAAGATCGCTTTCGAGGAGCAGCCCCGGTCTGCCGACGTCACCGACATCGTCTCCTTCATCGGCGCTTCGGCCGACTCGACGCAGACGCTCTACACGCGCGAAGGTTACCTGGCGTGCAACATCCTCTGCACGCCGACGCTCAAGCAGAGCGTCAAGGTCGACCTCGAAGGCAGCACCACGTCGAGTTTCTACGGTCTGAAAGCCACCGTCGGCTATCAGAACCGCAATATTTTCCGCGGCGCCGAGTCGTTCGACCTCTCCTTCACGGCGGGTTACGAATTCATGAAGGCTCCCGACGCCAAGCGCAAGCGGGCCACCGAATTCGGCGTCACGACCGGACTGACCTTCCCGCGGTTCCTCGTGCCTTGGCGCACGGGCCGTTTCCGCACGGTCAACCAGCCGAAGACCAAGGTCGAACTGTCGATCAATTTCCAGGACCGCCCCTATTACGCCCGTACGCTTTCGAGCGCCGGCATTACCTACATGTGGACCAACAGCCGCTATTCGTCCTTCTCGCTGCGGCCGATCGACATCAACGTGGTCGACATGACGCGCCCGGTCGATCCCGAATTCCTGGGCAACACCTCCAACAAATACCTGATCAACAGTTTCAAGACCCAGTTCATCGGCGGCCTTTCGTTCGGCTACGGCTATAACAACCAGCGTAAGAACCTCGGCGGAAACGCCACGAATATCCGTTTCAACGCCGAGACCGCCGGCAACCTGATCGATGCCGTCGAGCACGCCTTCTTCTCGCCGGCCAAGGGAAAGGAGCAGTATACGATTTTCGGTATCGAGTATTCGCAGTATTTCCGCACCGATTTGAGCGTCAGCCGGAAAGTCATGTTGGGAGACGCTACGGCGCTGGTGGGGCGGCTTTACGGCGGCGTGGCGATGGCCTACGGAAACTCTTCGTCCGTGCCTTTCGACCGCCAGTTCTATTGCGGCGGCAGCAACGGCATGCGCGGCTGGACGCCCCGAACCCTCGGGCAGGGTTCGGTGGCCAATCCTCACAACGATTTTCCGGTCCAGACGGGCGACGTGAAGCTGGAGGCCAACCTCGAACTGCGCTTCCCGGTCTGGGGCATGATCCACGGCGCGACCTTCTTCGACCTGGGCAACATCTGGTATATCCGGCACTATTCGGGGGAGTCCGAGGATACGGTCTTCCGCTTCGACCGTTTCTACAAACAGCTGGGATTCAACACGGGACTCGGCCTGCGTTTCGACATCAAGTTCGCCGTGCTGCGTCTCGACTGGGGTATCCAGCTGCACAACCCCAACAACCCCTCGGGCGAGCGGTGGATCCACAATTTCAAGTGGAAGAACACGGCGCTCAACTTCGGCGTGGGTTACCCGTTTTAACGTTCAGCTCTTTACTGCTTTGCCTTGTACTGCGACGGCGACATGCCGGCATTGCGCTTGAAGTAACTGCCGAAGAACGACTGGTTGGGGAAATTCAGGTAATAGGCGATCTCCTGCACGCTCATGTTCGAATATTTGAGCAGCGTCTTGGCTTCGAGGATCACGTAGCTGTCGATCCATTCCGATACCGATTTGCCGCTGATGCGCTTGATGAGCGTGGTGAGGTATTTGGGCGTGATGCACAGCTGCCGGGCGTAGAATCCCACGCTGCGTTCGTGTTTGTAGTGTTCGCCGAGCAGTTCGGTGAACTGCTTGAAATACTCCTCCGCACGGTTGTGCATCGGGCTGTCGACCTCGGGGTGTTCCGTGAGGTAGTGGGTCAGGATGTCCCCGACCTTGTGGATCGTCGCGGCGATCAGCCCGCCGATGATCTCGCTCGAAAAATCGGTCTCCGGGCCTTTCAGCTCCTGCTCGACCATTGAGATAAAACTCCGGAGCGACTGGCTTTCGGCGTGCGTGAGTTCCATGCAGGGGAGCGAGCCGAATTGCAGGAAAAGCGGCATCATGCGTTTGGTGTCGATGTTGATGCGCTTGAGGAAATCCGGTGTGATGACGATAAGATGGGCTTTGAAACGGTCGTTGGATTGCACTTGCAGGATGTCCTTCGGGTTGAAGATGAAGAGCGAATTCTTTTTGAGCCGGAACTCCTGCAGGTTTGACGTGAGGGAGGTCTCGCCTTCGGTTCCGACGCCGATAATGAAAGCGTCGAGGCGGCTCGGGAACCGGAATATCTCCATTTCCGATGCGCTGTTTGCGGCGATGCATTCGCCCATAATTCCCGGACGCCTTTCGCCTCCGGCCATTGTGACGAGTTCGTTCAGGGTAAAACTCGATATCGGCATTTCTGATTTTGTCTTGTTCATTGTTTCGCTTGAATTTCGACAAATATAATAATAATCCGCTGGTTATCATTCAAAAAGTCCGATTCTTCGACTTTATGAACACTACCGCGCGCTTTTCGACCTGCCGGTCCATGAAAACGAAAACGCCGACCCGTAAGGTCGGCGCTCGATGGTCTGTCGGCGGATGCTCCGCATGAAGATTTATTTGGCGGCAGGTGCTGCTGCTGCGGGGGCGTCGGTGATGCCCAGTTCCTTCTTCACGGCGGGTGCAACGTCCGTCAGCGTAGCTTCGTCGAAATAGGCCAGCGATCCCGTTGAAGTGTCGAACACGACCAGGAATCCGCCTGCGGCCGCTACCTTGTCGATGGCGCTTTTCGCCTTGTCGATGATCGGGGCGAGCAGTTCGTTCTGTTTCTTCTGGTAATCCTGCTGTGCGCGCTCCTGGAACTCGCGGGTACGGGTCTGCATATCGTTCAGCTCCTTCTCCTTCACCTCCTTGATGGCGTCGCTGAAGGTGTTGTAGTTTTTCTGGAAATCCTGCAGTTTGGTGTTGAATTCGACGTTCATCGTCTCGATGTTGTCCGACAATTCCTTGGCGAAGGTGTCCATGTTTTCCTGCATCGTCTTGGTCTCGGGCATCGCCATGATGATTTCCTGGGTATTGATGCGTCCGAATTTCTGGGCGAAGAGCGATGTGGAGCCCATCACCAGCACAACCGCAAGGGTCAGTTTGATTGCTTTTTTCATACAGTTTTATCAGTTAATGTTTTGATGTCGGTTATTTTTTGAGTGCGTCGATCACCTGCTGCGTTCGCTCTACCGAAGGGTTGGTGTAGAGCAGCGTGGGGTTGTTCGCCGAGTCGAGCACCAGGTCGGCGCCTGCCTGCTTGGCGTAGGTCTCGATGGCGGCGAAGACCCGTTTCTGGATCGGAGAGATCATCTCGATGCGTTTCTTCATCAGCGTGCCTTCCTGCCCGAACAGGCTTTCCTGATACTCCTGCGCCTCCTTCTCCTTGTTCAGAATGGCGTTTTCGCGGGTCTGGCGCGCTGCGGCCGAGAGCGAGGTTTTCTGGCTCACGTAATTGTTGTAAAGCGCCTCGACCTCGGCAAACTTGGCGTCTACCTGGTCCTGGTACTGCTTGGCGAGCTTATCCAGGTCGGAAATAGCCGTATTGTAGGCGTCGATCGATTTGAACACTTTCTCGCTGTTGACGATTATGTAGTTCTGTGCCGCGAGTGTCCCTGCCGTCAGAATGAATGCCGCAATTAAAATCAGCCGTTTCATATTCCTGTTGTTTTTAAGTTAATATTCAGCCGGTTTTCCGGATTTCTGCTATAAATATAACTCTTTTCTTTCAAATTTATTGCCACGCCCCGTTTTATTTGAACACCCTTTGGCAAAGGGGATTCAGGGGATTTTGAACACCGGTCCGCAGGGGCGGCCGTTCGGCTCCTGTTAAAATTGTTGTCCCAGGACGAAGTGGAATTGGCTGCCGCTCTTGGTCGAGGAGTTGGCCGGAGCGTCGAATCCGTAACCCCAGTCGATGCCGAGCATACCCACCACGGGGAGGTAGAGGCGGACGCCGAAACCGGCCGAACGCTTGATCTTGAAGGGCGAGAACTTCTTCCACGAGTCGAAGGCGTTACCGCCTTCGAGGAATCCCAGCACGTAGATCTGCGACGAAGGCTTGAGGATGATCGGGTAGCGAAGTTCGGCGGTGTATTTGTTGTAGCCGCGCGAGTAGTTGCTTCCCGGGTCGAGCGCGCCGTCCTCGTAACCGCGCATCGCGATGATGTCGATACCGTATATATTGTATCCCGACATGCCGTCGCCGCCGACTTCGTAACGTTCGAAAGGCGAAACCTTATACTTGTTGTAGCTGCCGAGGTATCCCATTTCGGCCTTGAGCATCAGCACGAGGTTCGAGTTTTTCAGGAACGACTGGAACCACTGCGCCTTGAACTGCCATTTGTGGAACTCCACCCAGCGGTAGCGCTCCTGGTTGGCCCGGTCGGCCTCTGCGGTGGTCGAGCTGGAACTGTTGGCGATCTGCTCCAGTTTCTTGTAGTCCTTGCCGTCCCAGAGCGAGTAGGGGAGCGTGGCCTGCACCGAGGCGCTGAACTCCGAACCGCGGCGCGGGTAGATCGGCTGGTCGACCGAATTGCGGCCGAACACCAGCTTGATCGATGCCAGGTTGGCCGCGCCGTTCGTCATCACGAACGACGACCAGTTTTTCAGCGCATAGCGTTCGTAGCTGGCTTCGGCGTAGAACGTGAAATAGGGGTCGGGCCAGTTCAGACGCTTGCCCAGACCGGCTGCGACGCCGTAGGTCCGGAAGTACTGCGTACTGGTCTGCCATACGTAATAGGCGTTGTTCTGCTCCGAGAAGTGCGCCGAGAGGGTGAACGAGTTGGGTTTCTTGCCGCCCATCCAGGGGTCGGTGAAGCTGAACGCGAAGGCCTTGTAATACGTACCGTTGGTCTGCGCCGAGAGTGAAAGCCGCTGGTTCTGGCCCATCGGGTAGGGACGCCATGCGCCTTTTTTGAAGGTGTTTTTGATCGAGAGGTTGTTCAGCGTGATGCCGACCGAGCCTACGAAGGTTCCCGAACCCCAGCCGCCGGCGATGTTGAACTGGTCGGAAGCCTGCTCCTCAAGGGGCCAGTTGACGTTCACCAGCTCATTCGAAACGGGCTTGATGTCGGGCATGATGGCCTCGGGGTTGAAGTGTCCCATCGAACCCAGCAGGCGGATGGTGCGCATCAGCAGCGCGCGGTTGTAGAGTTCTCCCGGACGGGTGTCCAGCTCGCGGCGGATCACCTCGTCGTCGACGCGCTGGTTGCCCGTGATGCCGACTTCGTTGATGGTGAACTGCTTGCCTTCGAAGACCTTGACCTCGATGTCGATCGAGTCGGGGGCGATGATCGTCTCGGCGGGTTCGATCTGCGACATCAGGTAGCCTTCGTTCTGGTAGAGCGACGACACGGATGCCGCTTCGGGATCGGTCTCCTTGCCGATACCCAGCTGCTTGTGCATCGTCTTCTTATCGTAGATGTCGCCCTTCTTGACGCCGAACATCTGTTGCAGACCTTCGGTTTCGTAGACCGAGTTACCCACCCACGAGACGTTGCGGATGTAGTATTTGTTGCCTTCCGACACTTCGAGGTCGATGCCCAGCCGTTTCTCGTTGATCGGGTAGATCGAGTCGCGTACGATGGTGGCGTTGCGGTAGCCCCGCGAGTTGTAGAAGTCGATCAGCAGCTCCTTGTCCGCCTCGTAGTCGTTCTCGTTGAGTTTGGCCCCCTTGAAGAAGTTGATCGATTTCTGGTGGGTCTTTTTGAACGTGCGGCGCAGGCGTTTGTCGTTGAACTGCTCGTTGCCGACGAAGTTGATCTTGCCGATCTTCACTTTGTCCTTGCGGTCGATCAGGAAGGTCACCGTCACGGCCTGTCCCGGGCGCAGCGTGTCGTTGTCGATGCGCACGTCCACCTCCGTATTGCGGAATCCCTTTTCGGCCCAGTAGTTATGGATGAGTTTCTTGTTCTTGTCGATGACGTAGTCCGAGAGTTCGCTGCCGCGCTTGAGCTTGAGTTTTTCCAGCAGGTCCTTCTTCTTGCCCTTCGAAATGCCCTCGAATTCCCAGTTGTAGACACGGGGACGCTCCTTGAGGAGCACCTCCAGGTCGAGGCTGTCGCCCTCGATCTCGGCGCCGATCTTCACGTCCGAGAAAAACCGCTGGCTCCAGAGCCGTGAAATGGCGTTGGAGATGAAGTTGCTCGGCAGGTAGACCGAGTCGCCTGCGATCAGTCCGGCCGACGACTTGAGGATCTCGGGGTTGAGGTATTGCACGCCGTGGACGTTGACGTTGCGGATGTAATAGAGCCTGGGTTCGCCCTCGCTTCGGAACATCGGGGCGTTTTCTGAAATCGCAGGCTTCGGAGCCGCCGTCGTGTCCTGCGGATTCTGCTCCTGGGCGAATATATTCGAGCAGCAAAGCACGAGGGCAGCTGCTGCCGTGAATATCTTACCGGAATAATTCATCTATTTAAATCTAGTAAAGTCATCTATTTAACCAGTCCGAAGCGGCGATCGCGCCGTGCGTATTCCTCCACCGCGCGGTCGAACTCCTCCTCCGTGAAGTCGGGCCACAGCACTTCTGGGAACCACAGTTCGGCATAGGAGGCCTGCCACAGCAGGAAGTTGCTCAACCGCTGTTCGCCGCTGGTGCGGACGATCAGGTCGGGGTTCGGGTAGGGGGCCGTGTAGAGCGCGGTGCTGATCGTGCCCTCGGAAATCTCCGACGGGGCGATCTGGCCGGCCTCCACGCGCCGCGCGATCTGCTGCACGGCGTGCGTTATTTCGCTGCGCGACGAGTAGTTGAGCGCCAGGATCAGCGTCAGCGTCCGTCCTCCGGCGGTTCGCTCCTCGGCTTCTGCCAGGTAGCGTTGCACCTTCTCGGAAAAACGGCTCCGGTCGCCGATCATGCGCACCTCGACGCCCTGGCGGACCAGTTCGGGCGTTTCGTTGACGACGCTTTTGCAGAAAAGCTCCATCAGGGAGTCCACCTCTTCCGCGGGCCGTCCCCAGTTCTCGGTCGAGAACGCATAGAGCGTCAGGTACTTCACACCCCAGCGCGCCGCAGCGCGCAACGACGCCCGCACGGGTTCGACGCCCGCCGCATGGCCTTCGTAACGCTCCTTGCCGCGCAACTCGGCCCAGCGGCCGTTGCCGTCCATGATGATGGCGACGTGTTGCGGTATGCGTTTCTGATCGCTCATATTAGGGCACAAATATAGGGAAAATTCTATTAACTTGTGGAAAAATGCGATAAATGATTAACTGCGGATGTCGATTCCCCACATCATCTTATTCCGTAACGTGTCGTAAAATGATATATTGTGCGGCACGGCCAAAAAAATCGTCTGTTCGGCGCGCTCCACGGTGAACGACGCGCCGTGCGAAACGGGGTAGGTCCGGTTGTCCAGCGTGACGAAGGCGTCGGCCCGGCGGGCGTCCACATTGAGCGTGATGACACCCGTGTCGGGGATCACCACCGGGCGCATCGTGAGGTTGTGGGGCGCCAGGGGCGAGATGACCAGGCACTGGCACGTCGGGGCCACGACGGGACCTCCGGCGCTGAGCGAGTAGGCCGTCGACCCGGTGGGCGTCGAGACGATCACCCCGTCGCCGTGGTAGGTGGCCACCATCTGCCGGTCGACGTAGGTCTCCACCGAGATCATTCCCGCGCCGTGGCGCTGCACGGTGAATTCGTTGAGCGCCAGCTGCGATTCGGGCTGCCGGGCGAATTCGCCCGTGACGCGCAGCATCGAGCGCGGTTCGGTCGCGATGTTTCCTTCGGCTATCTCGCGGAAGATCAGGTTCAGTCCGTTGCTCGGGGCGCTGGTCAGAAAGCCCAGGTGGCCGGCGTTGATGCCCATGACGGGAATCGGCGCGCCGCAGAGACGGTGCACCCCTTCGAGCAGCGTTCCGTCGCCTCCGTAGCAGACCATGACGGTTTCGGCAGGCTGTTTGCCGATGTAGCGGCCGTAGATCCTTTCGGGCGGAAGCGCCGTTCCCGTGGCCTGCCGCACCAGGGGCGCAAACTCCTCGTTGACGGCGTAATCGAAGCCGAAGGCTCCGATCGTTCCGATCAGCTGGCGGATCTCCTCGGGGGTGTGGGCGATCTGCGCGCGGGAAAAAAGTATGATTTTCATCGGCGGAGTTTCGAAAAAATGAGTAACTTTACCACGCCGGAACGATCCGGGGCCTTTTCGGCCCGGCAAGGCGCCGGGACGTGGCATATCACCGGCAAATATACGGAAAGGTGAGCGATGCGCCAAATTTATTTGAGCTTGTCCGGATCGCATCCCGTATTCCGTGAAACAGCGTAAAAATTATGACGAAATTAAGCGTTAACATCAATAAGATCGCCGTGGTGCGCAATTCGCGGGGCGGCAATCTGCCCGACGTGGTCCGGGCTGCGCTGGACATCGAGCGGTTCGGCGCCGAGGGCATCACGGTTCACCCGCGTCCCGATGCGCGGCATATCCGTTACGACGACGTGCGCGGCCTCAAACGGGTGCTCACGACCGAACTGAACATCGAGGGCAACCCCATCCCGAGTTTCATCGACCTGGTGCTGGAGGTGGTCCCTGCGCAGGTGACGCTGGTTCCCGACGCCCACGACGCCATCACCTCGAACGCCGGGTGGGACACCCTGGCCAACCGTGCTTTCCTGACCGATGTGACGAAGCGTTTTCACGAGAAGGGCATCCGGGTCTCGGTTTTCGTGGACCCCGTGGCGGAGATGGTCGCCGGAGCGAAGGCCTGCGGCGCCGACCGCGTGGAGCTCTACACCGAAGCCTATGCGCGCGAATATCCTGACGACCCGCAGCGGGCCGTCGCCCCCTATCTGGCCGCTGCCGAGGAGGCACGCCGGCAGGGGCTGGGGCTGAACGCCGGCCACGACCTTTCGCTGGAGAACCTGCGCTGGTTCGTCGAACGCATTCCGTGGACCGACGAGGTGTCGATCGGCCATGCGCTGATCTGCGACGCCCTCTACTACGGACTGGAAAACACCGTGCAGCTCTACCGGCGCGAACTTAAAATCTGACGACTATGAAACGCATCCTGATCCTTGCCGCCGCGCTGTTCGCCGTAGGCACGGCCTTTGCGCAGAGCGAATACAACCGCCAGCGGCGCAGCCTTTTCGAGGTGCTCCCGGTCTATTCGAGCGACATCGTGTTCCTGGGCAACTCGATCACCGACGGCTGCGAGTGGGCCGAACTGTTCAACAACCGCCACGTCAAGAACCGCGGTATCAGCGGCGACCGCTCGGGGTGGCTGCTCGACCGTCTCGACCCGATCGTCGGGGGGCATCCCAAGAAACTGTTTCTGATGATCGGCGTCAACGACCTGGCGGCCGGCGTTTCGCCCGACGAGATCGTGGCCAACGTGGCCCGGCTCATCGACCGTTTCCAGTCCGAGTCGCGTTGGACGAAAATCTACGTGCAGAGCGTGCTGCCCGTCAACGGCGAGTCTTTCGCCAAGTTTAAGAACCACTACGAGCACGGCCGTCTGATCGTGCCGCTGAACAAGCGGCTCGAAACGCTGTGCGACGAGAAGGAAGTCACCTACCTCGACGTCTGGGGGGCGCTGGCCGACCACGAGGGGCGGCTGGACAAGCGTTACACCAACGACGGCCTGCATCTGACGGGCGAGGGTTACGTGGTGTGGCGCGATGCGATCAAACAACACGTGAAGTAGCCGCGTGCCGTTGTCGAATCCCATATTCCGGCGGATTTCGCGCCTTGCCGACGAGCAGGGCGTGCAGGCTTTCGTCGTCGGCGGCTACGTGCGCGACCACTACCTGCGGCGGCCCTCGACCGACATCGACGTGGTGGTCGTGGGCAGCGGCATTGCGCTGGCCGAGGCGCTCGCGCGCGAACTGAAGGCGAAGGTTTCGGTCTTCAAGACCTTCGGCACGGCGATGGTCCGCGCCCGGGGTGTCGAAGTCGAGTTCGTGGGGGCGCGCAGGGAGTCCTACACCCGCGATTCGCGCAAACCCGAGGTCGAACCCGGCACGCTGGAGGACGACCAGCGGCGGCGCGACTTCACGATCAACGCCATGGCGTGGTCGCTGAACGGGGCCACGTTCGGCGAATTGGTCGATCCTTTCGACGGGATGTCGGACCTCGAGGAGTGTATCATCCGCACGCCGTGCGATCCCGACGTCACCTTTTCCGACGACCCCCTGCGCATGATGCGCGCCGTCCGATTCGCCGCGCAGCTGGGCTTCACCATCGAGGAGGAGACCTTCGAGGCGATCCGCCGCAACGCCGGACGCATCCGCATCGTCTCGCGCGAACGCATCGTCAACGAACTCAACAAGATCGTCCTTTCGCCCGTCCCTTCGATGGGCTTCGAACTGCTGGAACTCACCGGACTGCTGGAGCGGATTTTCCCCGAGATGCACAACCTCAAAGGGGTGGAGAAGCGGGGCCGTCACGCCCATAAGGACAATTTCATCCATACGCTCAAGGTGCTGGACAACGTGGCGCGCCGCAGCGGCGATTTGTGGCTGCGCTGGGCCGCCGTGCTGCACGACATCGCCAAGCCGCTCACGAAGGCCTACGACCCCCGTGTGGGCTGGACCTTCCACGGCCACGAGGTGCTCGGTTCGAAGATGGTCCCGGCGATTTTCCGCCAGCTGAAACTGCCGCTCAACGAGCACATGAAGTTCGTGCAGAAGCTCGTGTTCCTCCACCTGCGGCCCATCATCCTCTCGGAGGACCTCGTGACCGACTCGGCCGTGCGCCGGCTGCTGTTCGAGGCGGGCGACGACGTGGAGGCGCTGATGACCCTTTGCGAGGCGGACATCACCTCGGGCATCGACGCCAAAGTGAAACGTTACCTTTCGAATTTCGAGCTGGTGCGCCGCAAGATGAAGGACCTGGAGGAGCGCGACCGCGTCCGCAACTTCCAGCCTCCGATCACGGGCGAGCTGATCATGGAGACCTACGGCATCGGCCCGGGACGTGTGATCGGCGACATGAAGGAGATTATCAAGAACGCCATTCTCGACGGCGAAATTCCCAACGATTACGATGCGGCCTACGCCCTGATGGAGCGGCTGGCGGCCGAACGGGGACTGATCCCGGTGCAGAAATGAGGCGAACCCCGCGGGGTTCGCCTTTTGGTTCCGGGAGTGTCCGCCCCGGCTATTCGGCTGCGATGCTTTTCAGGGGCGGTTCCGTTTTGTGCGCGGGGCGCGGAACGGGAGTCTGAAGCCGCCGCCCGGGTTTCTAATTGCCGCCTTTCAGCCGGTCGGCGTCGAGCTGCGCCCGGGATTTCGACTTGGTCACCAGCCATACCCCCGCGAAAACGCACAGCGCGGCTCCGGCCTTGGTGAATCCGAACGTGTCGAGGCCGATCGCCACGGTGAACAGCACCGCCACGACGGGCTGCACGTAGTTGTACATCGACACGACCGTGGGCCGCAGGTGGTGCTGGCCGATGGGAACCATCAGGTAGGAGAGGAACGTGGAGCAGACCACGACGTAGCCGATTCCGGCCCAGGTCCGGGGCGCCAGCCCGGCGTAGTCGACCGCGGTCAGCGGACGGTAGTAGATCACCACGGCGACTATGGCGGCGAAGAGGAACATCCACTTCATTGTCGTCACGGGCGAGTAGCGGACGATCACGTTGCGGAAGGCCGTGAGGTATGTGGCGTAGCTGACGGCGCTGACGATGCACAGTACGTCGCCCGTGACGCTTGACGTGTGGCCTGCGCCGTGCTGGCTCACGAGAATCAGGATCAGCGCCCCGGCGCATCCCAGAAAGACGCCCCCGGCCTTGAGCCACGTGATCGGCTCGCGCAGGAACAGCGTCGCCAGCACCATCGTCAGCACGGGGACCACCGTGGCGATGATCGACGTGTCGATGGGCGAGGTGAGCGACAGTCCCCACAGGAACAGCATCTGGTTGAGCTGAATGCCGAAGACGGAGGCCAGGAGCAGCAGCACGATGTCGCGCGGGGCGACCCGTTCGCGCGGCAGCAGCAGCGAGACCGTCCAGAACAGCAGCGCGGCGCCCACCATGCGGTAGACGCTCAGCGCGAAGGGGCTTACCCCTCCGGGATTGGTCTCGGACCAGAGCACGCTTTTGCCGATCGGGGCGTTGAGTCCCCAGACGATGTTGGCGACCCACAGGGCCGCATGTCCTTTCAGTTTTCCTTTGTCCATCTTCATGACCCGCTTAAGGAGCGGGATCTAAATGGGGCGAAGCGCCGATTAGTCTCCGGACCGCGATTCTTGCCTCTGCCCTTAAATCCCGGCTTTTAGCCGGGGCAAATATACGGTAAAATTCGGTGCGATAATTGCCCGGTTCCCTTTTAGTGAGCAAAACGCGCTATAATCTCGACCTGGTCTTCGCCAACGTTTTTTTCGGAGCGAATTTCTCGTTCTACGTCTCTCTCACGCGCAATTACCTCGATTTCCAGCAGATATTCATGTTGCAGGTACTTTCGGCGGCTGTTTTCTTCATCCCCTTCGCGATTTTCTCCCGCTACTCCTACCGCATCACGTGGCGCGATGCGGGCAACATTCTGATCGTCACGCTGCTGATCGTCTACGGCTGGATGTACATGCTGCTCTGGGGATCGTCCTACACCACGCCCATCGACGCCTCGGTCATCGCCACGCTCGGTCCGGCCTTCACGCTGATCATGGACCACCTGATGCACCCGCGCAAATATATCAGAGCGCGGGTCGTGGGGGTGGTCTGCGCGCTCGCCGGTGCCGGAATCCTGATTCTCGGCGACGGCTTTTCGCTCACGCACGGCAGCCGTGCGCAGGGCAACCTGTTCGTGCTGGCGGCCGTGGTGGCCATCGCCGTCAATACTGTGATTATCAAGCCGCAGCTGGAGAAGTTGGGCACGCTGGTCGTGATGGGGTGGTACTACATCATCGGGCTGGCCATAACGGCGCCCTTCTTTTGGAAATACATCGACCACGTGCCGTTCCTGCGGCTTCTGCTGCATGCGCAGGCCGAACTGGGGTATATCCTCATTCTGGGAACCGTCCTGCCCATGTACCTGCTTTACCGCGGCACGGAGAAACTGACCTCGGTACACACGGCGCTCTACCGCTATATCCAGCCCGTGATCGCGGGCATTCTGGCCATTACGCGCGGACAGGCGCATTTCGACGCCGCGAACATCACCGCCTCGGTTTTTATCTTCGCGGGTGTCATCCTCGTGGTGATAGGCTATAAGTATTACGTCCGCCACGGCCTGCCGAAACTGCGCGGCGACGGACGGCTGGAGCACTAATCGGCCAGCAGGCGTTCGCGCCAGGCGTCGGGAACCGGCTCGCTCCGCTGGCGTGCGAAGTCGAAGACGACCATTACCGAGCGGCTTTCGCTGCGCAGCTCGCCGCCGGCGAACAGCTGCTGGAAGAGCGTCAGGCTCTTCGTTCCCACCCGTTCGCAGGTGGTCGTCACCCGCACGGGATCGTGCATCCGCACCTGCCCCAGGTAGGAGGTCGAGGTCGAGACGGTGAGGATGTGCAGGTCTGCGAGCAGCACCTCCGCGCCCAACACCTTTTCGTAATATTCCATTTTGCCCACGTCGAAATACATCTGCTGCGAGACGTTGTTCACGTGCTGGAAGGGGTCTATGTCGGAAAACCGTTTCTGAATGGGGGTTTCGAGCGTGCGCGCCATCTTATTCGCGGATGATTTTCACCTCGCCGCCTTCGCCGAACGCGATGATCGACGACGCCTTGCGGGTCGGTTTGCCTTCGAAACGGGGGTTGACGACGAAATCCACGCCGTCGATGATCTCGCGGGAGACGTCCTGCAATCCCACGGGCGTCGCTTCGCCCGAGATGTTGGCCGAGGTCGAGACGATGGGCCGCCCCAGGGCGCGGAGCATCCGGCGGCAGAATTCGTGGTCGGGGATGCGCACGCCGAGCGTCCCCTCGTCGGGAATGAGGTTTTCGGCAAGCCCCGAGGCTCCCGGCAGGATGGCCGTCAGGGGCGATGTGGCCAGTTCCATCACCTCGAAGGCGATTCCCGGGGCCTTGTCGACGTAGCGGACGATCATGTCGGCCGAGGCGCACAGCACGAGCATCGATTTTTTGTTCACGCTCCGCTTGAGCTTGTATATCCGCTCCACGGCGGCGGCGGAAGTGGCGTCGCAGCCCAGTCCCCAGACCGTGTCGGTGGGGTAGAGGATGATGCCGCCCGCGCGCATCGTGCGCACGGCCTCGTCGACCTCCTTCTGCATTTCGGTTTGCGTCTGCATGGCTATTTCAGGGGTAATATTTCGATCCAGTAGTCGTCCGGGTCGTTGATGAAGTAGAGCCCCATGTCGGGGTTTTCGTAACAGACGCAGCCCATCGCGCGGTGGTACTCGCGCACGACGTCGTAGTCGCCCGCCACGCGCATGCAGAGGTGGCTCTCGTTCTCGCCCAGTTCATAGGGCACGGCGGCGTGGTCGCGCAGCCAGGTGAGTTCCAGGCGGAAGGGGCTTTGCCCGTCGCCCAGGTAGACCAGCGTGAACCCTCCGTCGGAGGCCTCTTTGCGGCCCGTTTCCCGCAGCCCGAGGGCCTTGTCGTAGAAGGCGATGCTGCGGTCGAGGTCCGTTACGTTGATGTTGAAATGGTCGAAACGACTCTTGATTTCCATGATTCCGGTGTTTTTGTACGCTACAAAAGTAATTTTTAATTTTTAATCTTTAATTTTTAACTCCGAATTTTATACCTTTGCACCACGAAAGAAAAAATCCGAAAAAACGATAATCTTATGGGAAGAGCCTTTGAGTATCGCAAAGCGCGAAAAATGAAACGCTGGGGTCACATGGCCCGCACCTTCACCAAGTTGGGTAAAGAGATCGAGATCGCCGTCAAGGCCGGAGGCTCCGACCCGTCGGGCAACACCCGCCTGCGCATTCTGATCCAGAACGCCAAGGCCGAGAACATGCCCAAGGAGAACATCGAACGAGCCATCAAGCGTGCCACCGAGAAGGATGCCGCCGACTACAAGGAGGTGATCTACGAAGGATACGGCCCTCACGGCATCGCGTTCCTCGTCGAAACCGCCACCGACAACACCAACCGCACCGTGGCCAACGTGCGCATGTATTTCAACAAATGCGGCGGTACGCTGGGCAACAGCGGCTCGGTGGGCTTCCTGTTCGACCACAAATGCGTCTTCAAGTTCCGCGCCGCCGAGGGTGTCGATCCCGAGGAGCTCGAACTGGAGATGATCGACCTGGGGGTCGACGAGTTCTACCCCGAGGCGGACGGCATCACGGTTTACGCGCCCTACGAATCGTTCGGAGCCATCCAGAAGTGGCTCGACGACAAGGGCTTCGAGATCGTTTCGGGCGAATCGGTGCGTATCCCCACCGACGTGAAGGAACTTGACGCCGAAGGCCGCGAATCGGTCGAGAAACTGGTCGAGAAACTCGAAGAGGACGACGACGTGGTGAACGTCTACCACACCATGAAGGAGACCGACGAAGAGTAGTTTCCGATTTTACAGGGCATCTTTGCCCTTGCACCCGCGGGGCGCGAATGGGACGTATTCCGATACAGCCCGTTAGCGCCTCGCTTCGTTTGAGCGCAACCCCCGCTCCTCTGAAATCGGAAACATCTGGGTATCGGGCAATCCCGTGGAGAGTGGCATGCGGATGGTTTTGAAGACCCTTTTGACGACAAAAGTCGCGGGGCTATTCGAATTTTACGAACCGGTCACTGCCGGTCAGGCAGGCGGGACAGTAACAGTCGACGTATTCCGACGTATAGAGACTGCCGCAGTTCGGGCAGACTGCGAACCGGCCCGTATCGGGGGCGTTGCGGTCCTCCTGCCGGCAGTGTCCCATCAGGACGATGTTCCGCATGTCTCCCGCCGCGGCCCAGGTCAGCATGCGCGCCGCATAGCGGTTTCCGCGCTCCATCGCCCGGCGGATGTCGGCTCCGCCGCGCCCGGCGTAGGCCTGCCGTTCGTAGGCGATGCTCCGTTCGATGTTGCCGTCGGTCGTGCCGCCGAAGATGACGATCTTCCCCGGGGGCGTATAATGGCCTCCGAGACGGAGGATCGCCGTCGCGCAGTTATTCTCCTGCAACCGCTCGGAGAAGGCCATGGCCCGGAACAGCCGTTCGGCCGTGTGACGCTTCTCGTCGGCCGCGATGTCCGCGAAATGGTCGTACTGCACCGATTTGACATGTTTGCGGCGGCAGCAGGCGTCCAAGTCGGCGAGCGTTTCGGCCCACGGCGAACCTTTCGGGGACCGGGGTTCGCGCGTCGCTGCGTAGTACAGCCAGACGAGGATGCCTGCCGATGCCACGAATAACAGAAGTATCAGACCGAGACGCAGTTTCATAATGTTTTGCCGGGGGGAAAAGCCGCAGTCCGGAACGTGCATTTTTTATGCCAACGGCCGCCCGTTTCGTCTGCCTCCGGGGATTTTCGCATTCCGGCTTGGAATTTTGAATTCGAATTCCTATATTTGTAAATCCGACTCCGTAAGGATCAGATGCGGGTGGGATGCACTCAATGAAAATCGGATTGAAATTTTTTGCTGCGGCACTTGCCGTCGTATTGGCTGTGGGTTGTGGCAGTAAAGAGGACTCCGAGGAGCCGGAAAAACCTCCTGTGGACGGGCCTGTTTTTGAGGCAGGCAGTTGGGTGCTTTCCCAATGGAACGGCAGTCAGGAACTGCCGCGGAGTATCTATCTGCATCTCGCGGCAGACCGTTCGTTCGAACTCTACCAGAGCCTCAATACGATCGGTTATTCGTAACCATCCGAAATAAGCCGCCTTGCATTAATCCAAAATCGTTCGAAGTCCTT
>OJQL01000432.1_pt1 | contig 46312 bp, 42 predicted proteins | sample 1598731 | NCBI WGS metagenome assembly OJQL01 (sample SAMN03922510, study PRJEB24848) | human gut metagenome | isolation source: stool sample | host: Homo sapiens | place: Germany | collected 2010-02
CTTTCGAATGTTTGTGTGGTAACTTCATTCTACCAGAGCCTGCAAGCTATGTCTTTTTTTATGCTCTTTTCAATTTGCGCAAGTTATTGTACATTATCATTTATTTTTTTACTTGTACGCTTTCCGCCAATCGAAGCATAATGTCTTGGGGTAAAGTGGATGTAATACAAAAAAATGTATTCCCATCTTCTGATTGCCAAACCAAGCCATTGGATTTATCGGGATCACTGGAAAGATAAAACTCAGCATCAATATTTCCAACACGAACGATTTGAACATCGGAAGTATCACTTTCGAGAAATAGACTTATTGAATCATCGCCTTGTGAATAGGTGAATTGAATTATTTCTCCGGACTCGTTTTGATATATAACTACTGCGTTTCCTTTTGACTCCATTCTGTTACTCTCGAAAAATCCATCCGGTACTTGCGTTAATTCATATTGTTTTGACTTATCATTCTGTGTGGTGTCTCCAGCAAAGCGATATTCAATAAAGGTCTCATATTGTTCACGCACCCATGCAAAAAAAGCAGCTCGCACTTCTGCATCCACTGTCAGCCATATACTGCTGGTGAGAATTGCCACAAGCACAAAGCTGGCTACATATTTAGGAAACTTGTAGATTATAGGATGTTTTGCTTTGCGAAAGGCGCGACGCATCTTTCTTTGAAATGATGGGGAAAATTCATGCTTACAGGCTGCTGGAGCAGGGAGAGAGTCCCTGATCGCCTGCTCTGCTTCAGCCGCCGCTTTTTTCAGCATTTCCTCGCTTATCACAGGATTCCCGCCTCCTCACATAGTTTTTTCAATTTGTTTTTGGCTCGTTGATCCAGTTTGATTGCGGCCGGCAACGACAGCCCCAACATCTTTGCAATTTCTCTGACAGAGTACCCCTGATGATGATGCAACAAAATCATTTCTCGATACCTGGCAGGCAACTTCAAGATACATTTTGTCAAATCGTTGTCCCCTTCATAATGAGCATTTGTGCCTTGAATTTCCTCGATCAGTTCGACAGAAGGGTGTTTTTGTAACCGTCTATACTGATCTATTGCTTGGTGTTCAACTATTGTAACGACATAGCTATGCGTTTTTGGGCACACAGGAGCATCAATTTTTTTAATGTTTTCTGCTATTTTTACGAAAGCCTGATGCACAGCATCCTCTGCATCCTGCTCGTTATGTAAAATTTCGTAGGCCACATGGAACATCAGGCCACAATACTCCAGATAGATCTGTTCGAACAGCGACTTCTCCTCTGGAGTTTCCAGCATTTGCAAATAAATCAACATAATGCGAACCCCTAGTTAGTATTCTTTTTATTGTACCATGAAGTCTGAACCTTCAACAAGCAAAATAGATTCGATTTACATAATGTTTCTGTTTGAAAAAATTGGAGCAATACCGGGAAAGATAAACGGCAGGAGCCATTTGGCGCCTGCCGTCATTTTTCTTGATTCAGCCGTGCAATAAGGCCAAGCAAAATTATCAAGTCATCATCTGATAATGTCCTGATACCATCCAGCGCCTTTCTGACAAGCTGTGGGGTGTTTTCAGTATCGTCAAAAAATTGCAGGGGCGTTATTTCAAAATATTCGCAGATATTTAAGAATTGCTTCATGGAAGGCAATGCCCGGCCGGAGGAAATAGTCTGGATGTAGCCACGGTTTTGTCCCAGTTCCAAGCTCAACTGGTATTCAGAAATGCCTTTTTTCAACCGCAGCTCCGTGATCCGATTGCGGATAAATTCTTCGTCCATAAGTTCACCTCTCTGATTGTTAGCATATCAGAAAGGCTCCCTGGTTATTGAACATTATTTGTGCTATAATTTGGCTTGCATCCTTGCTTTATACTTATTAAATGAGTTGTTTTTGTTTTTTATGTGTAATCCTATATTGGAACAGGAGGAAACCGCATGAATAGATGCGTTTGTGCCATTACTGGACACCGGCCGAGCCGGTTCAAGTTCAAGTATTAGTGAAGATTATAGTCTTTGTAAGAAGATCAAGGCCAATATGCTGGAGGTGTTCTGAAAGCTACATGATGAAAGGGAAGTCCAGCGCTTTTATGTTGGCGGCGCCCTGAGTGTTGATATGTGGGCGGCTGAACAAATCCTTCGTCTGAAGGAACAGCCTGGATACGAAGATATTGAATTGGTTGTGGCCCTGCCGTTTGTCGGCCATGATGCTAAGTGGGATCAGCGCAGCAAGCGCCGGATGGAGTTTATCCTGCAACATTGCAGCAAAAAAGAGGTCATTGGAAACGAAGATTGCCGTGAGAGCTATGTCAAGAGAAATTGCTACATGGTAGATCAGGCCAACTACCTGGTGGCAGTTTATGACGATGTACGGAATCTGCGGTCCGGTACAATGCAGTGTGTCAGATATGCGCGGAAGAACGATGTTCCGGTAGTTCTGATTCACCCAGACACAGCCAATATAACCTATCCGATGGAATCCATCAAGAGCGCCGGGTGTGACCTTACCAATAACAATATTAGCTGGAAGAAAAGATAGAAGTGTCCAAAACTCAAGTATAATTTCGTTATAAGGATTGAAAGAAAAAACGAGGAAATTTTACATTTCCCGATGTAGTTCTGATGATTTCTCCAAGATAAGCTCTTACTGTGACAGTCTACCCATCCTCTGGGAAAAAGTGAGGTGAGGCCGATGAGGGGCTGCAAAAACAGTATCATACATAAGGCGGTCTTTATCTTATGGATAAGGACCGCCTTATGTATGATATCGACAAATTCCGAGGGAAACCGTCAAGGTTCTCCAAATTTAGAACTTATAATTAAAAACTATCAGCAAAGGCGGCAGCGTAGAACTGCCACATTGATGGAAGAAAGGGGATGATGCCAGCCGCCTGTGTGCCGTCCGCATAAGCGGACAGGGAGCAGCGTGCTACGCTGTCCTTTACCGATACCCATGAGGCAAATCTCTCTATGCCCAGGACGCGCTCCTCTGGGCAGTGCAAAACGGCATTCTCAACGACTATGGAGACGGGCGCGTTGGCCCGAAAGCCAACGCCGAGCGCGCGCAGGTCGCCGCCATGATGGCGCGGTTTATCCAGAACGCACAGTAAACGAACCATCTTCCCATCAAAGCGGCTTTCACAAGGACGAATCGGAGGGCACTTATGATTGGATATTGGATGAATTCGCTTGTCCCCCTCTCCGCCTCCGCGCACGGCTGGATCTGCCAGAAAACTATGAGCAGATAAAAACCCTCTGACTTGGTGTTCGTGAGGGCATCTGCGTTGCCCGCAAGGGCAGCCGGCTTCTTCTAAACCATGGCAGGATAGCGGGGCGCGCAGTCCTGTGGCCGCCCCGCCGCCTTGCCATGTGCAAGTACAATCGCATAGAAAATGAGAGCATCGCTGTTGGTATGTCGTACCGCGGCGATGCTCTTTTTCATAGCCATGTCATTCCCCGCTGCCGTGGTCCGCCTCCGGCTTCTGAAATTTGGAACTTTCAAATTTTTCAGAAAATGGAGGAAATAAGATGCGCTTTAATCAAGTGGAGTTTGGCCGTCGCCTGAAAGCGCTGCGAAAGGAGCGCGGCATGACGCAGGAGGAATTAGCTGCGGCTTTAAGCATTACTCCGAATCACCTTGGCAAGATCGAACTGGGTAAAAGAGGAATTTCTTTCGATGTGCTTTTAGGGGTATCTGAGGTGTTAGATATTTCCCTTGATGTTCTTATCAAGGGAAAGCGGCATATTTCGCCACAGGCATTACAGTTGATCGGTCAAATGCGAATTGCACTTGACCAGTTAGAGGGGAATGAGAGAAACCCGGACTGACAGTCCAGTTTTTTCACAAAAAGGCGGACTACAACGCCGTAACAATTTCATTTGCTTTGCGTTACAATATTCTCAAGGGCAAGGCAATTACCTTTCGTGGCTAAGAGCCTTTCCCGGCTGATTCACAGCCTGCCTCTGCGCCCATAAAGCGCAGAATTGCACCTTGAAAATTTCACAGGCAACCGGATAACGAACGAAACGGAGCAGAGCCCGGCAGATGGCGCGCCATGATCTTGTCTGAGCAAGCTGCACATCCTGTGCTTCCACGCAGGCGTGAAGGTGCAGTCATTACACTGCTCATCCTCACCCGGCAAAGTCTTTTGACTTTGCTGGGTGGTCCCTTGACGAGGGAGCGATTCAGCCAGTCTGCACCTGCGTGTGGCAGCGCAGACGGCAATGACCTCCGTTTCCGACAATGATACTCCCGCGTTGAACGCCCTCAAAGCATTGCGCGGCGCACCCATCAGCATGGGCCGGGGTGAAATTCCCGTGGGCTGCTGCCAGCGGCCATCCGGTTTGCCACTATTTATAGCGTGATAATAACAACTTATAACTTTTACTATTTTGGGAGGTATCCCCATGACAGATAAAATCGGCTTAACGATTGAAGAAGCCGCCGACTATACAGGCATTGGCAGAAACACCATGCGGAAGCTCGTGGAATGGGAGAAGATTCCCGTACTGCGGATCGGACGCAGATACATCATCCGCATAGATGTCATTCATAAGTTCATGGAAGCCAACCAGGGTGCAGATCTTCTGGTGCGGGAACAGGTCCGTGCGGTCAGATGAAGGACAGGACAGTGCGGAGCTTTTTATTTGCCGGTTCATGTGAGGTCTGCTATAATAGCAGACAACACATCATAACAGCTCCGTTTGCCGCTATGAGAGGAGAAGCACTATGGCAAAAGGTTCTGTAAGAAAAAAGGGAAAGAAGTGGTACTATCGGTTCTATGTAGAGGATGCCAGCGGCAACAGCGTTCAGAGGGAGTTTCCCGGTTCTGAGAGCAAGAGCGAAACGGAAGCCATGCTCCGCAAGGCCATGGCGGATTATGAGGAAAAGCAATTCGTAGCAAAATCCGAAAATCTAACCCTTGCAGGGCTGCTGGACAAGTGGATTGAGGAGGAACTGAAGCCCGGTTCTCTGAGCAACGGCACGGTGGCCGCCTACATCGATACAGCCAGACGCATCAAGAAGCACCCCATCGCCGACCGTAAGCTGAAGAAGATCACACCGGATCATCTGCAAAGTTATCTGGACCTGCTGAGCCTTGGCGGTGAATGGCCGGACGGCACGGTAAGGAAAGCGCTGAGCAGCGGCTCCATGCGGCAATACTCCGCTGTGCTGCAAGGTGCGTTCCGCTTCGCGGTGTTCCCGAAGCAGTACCTCTCCTTCAATCCCATGCAGTACATCGTGTACCGCAAGAGGACGGAGGACTACGACCTGTTTTCGGAGGACGGTGCGGAGGAGGATATTCCCATTATCCCGACGATCTCCTACAAACAGTTTCTTGAATTGAATGAGATGCTGTCTAAAAAGAAAAATCCGGCCCTTCTGCCCATCCAGATCGCATACTACACCGGACTTCGCATTGGCGAGGCTTGCAGCCTGACCTGGCAGGACATTGATTTGAAGGAGCAGCGGCTGACGGTGAGACGCAGCATCCGCTACAACTCGGCGCGGCACAGGACGGAGATTGGCACCACGAAGCGCAAAAAGATCCGCTCAGTGGATTTCTGCAACACACTGGCGGAGATTTTGAAAGAGGCAAAGAAAACGCAGATGCTTGACCGCCTTGCCTGTGGACCGCTATACAGCCAGAATTACTACTTGACCATTGAAGAAAAGAACCGCACCTACTATGAGGTTTACAGCCTGCCGGTTTCGGAGCATCCTCCAGAGGGTTATCAGGCGATCAGCCTTGTCTGTGTGCGGCAGGATGGCAGGTATGAGTCTCCGGCAACGGTTTCCAATGTGTGTCAGGTAGCAAAGAAAAGAGTGGACGGCATGGAGAGTTTTCATTTCCATCAGCTTCGCCACACCTTCACCAGCAATCTGCTGTCCTACGGCGCAGCGCCGAAGGACGTGCAGGAGCTTCTTGGCCATTCGGATGTGACGACCACAATGAATATTTACGCACACGCAAGCAGAGAGGCTAAGCGCGATGCCGCGAAACTGCTGGACAAGGTGCAATAAGACTTTCCCTTGTTCTTTTCCGGCAAGGGAAAAAACAAGGGAAATTGAGAGCAGAGAAACATCCAAACGCCTTGAAAAACAAGCAATTTTAGCACTTTTGAGAAAAATGATTTACAAATTCAAATTTATAATGCACCGTTCAATATACAGAGGTGATAAAAGTGGAAAACACTGTGATTCCGCGCAAGATAGGTTCCGTCAGTAGTTACATAAAAGCAATTTTTGATTTACGGAACACAAAAGTATCTGAATATTCACTATCCTCATATTGGTTTTTTCGAGGTCAGAAAAATTCATTATGGGGAATGTGCCCCAATGTATTTCGAAATGATGCGCTAAAGTATGAATTTGATGCTATAGAAACGGCTATACGACAACGCCCGTATGACTTTCGTGAGTGTGCATCGGATTTTGAAATTCTCACAAAGTTACAGCACTACGGGCTTGGAACACGTCTACTTGATGTAACATTGAATCCATTGGTTGCACTTTATTTTGCCTCTGAAAAATGCGAGGAATATGTGCAAGGAAAAGATGGCCGCGGAAAGTATATTCCCCGCGATGGGAAGATTGCTTATCAATATAGTTATGGGCACAAGCTGACAGAATTAGAGGTTCGAATAGCGTGTGCACTGCCGTTCATTGATTTTGCAGAAGATCTCGCAGTGGACGGACTATTGGAAAAACTTTACAAGAATGGAATTATTAATGTAGATGAAGAGAATTCGTTAAAAGAAAATGACTACAAAAGGTTTATCCAAGTTATCCAGAGTAACAGCTTTGTTGTTTCAGCACATAGCAATGAACGGTTAACTCGACAAAGCGGAGCATTTATAATTCCGACTGCGATAAAAATTATTAAAGATTCTGGTAGTAACGGAAGCCTTCTTGTCCGCAAAGCACGATGCGATTTAGATGACGCTTTTGAAAAAATTCATTTATTATTCCATCAGAGAAGAAAGAAATTATCCGCGAAGAATTAGATTTTTTGAATATTAATGAAGCCACCCTCTTTCCTGAACTGGAGCATCAACTTATATACCTGCAACACCGAAAGCTGCCAGACCCTGGGGCAGTTGAATCGTATGAAAGGTTCGAAGAAAATGTATCAGTAGGTTCAAGTGAAAATACGGAAAGAGAAAATATAAGCGTTGTAAATGAAGAACCCCATCCCGATGTGGATAACATCGTTAACAGACACCTTTCAGAGTATCCCGAAATGGCTGATGCTGTTATTGCTTCGGTGAAAGACACTATATCTGCCATAGATTGGTGGAAGAAGGAGTCTGCGATAAGTCGTATCGTTCGTGATGTAACCAGAATCCTGCAATCAGAAATGTCTGTACAAAAGAGCAAGGCATTGGCCAATTCAATTGTAAAAGAACTGATTTTATAAATATGTTCAAAGCAATCTAATAGACGAAGAGGGCGAATATCATGGCAGGATATTTTACAGAATCAAATTATGAGAACGCTGTTTTGCAGCTTCTCAATGAAGAACTGGGCTATAACTATATCTATGGACCGGATGTGGAGCGCGATTATCACTCGCCGCTTTACGAGGATGCTCTGCTACCTTCCTTGCAACGGATCAACAAGAGCTTGCCTATGGACGCTCTGACGGAGGCAATCTACAAACTCAAGAACTTTGAAACCGGAACGCTCTTGCAGAAGAACATGGTCTTTATGGACTACCTCCAAAACGGAGTTCCGGTAAAATACTATGACAAGGGTGAAGAACGCTCTACCCTTGTTTTACCTTGTAGACTTCAAAAATCCCGCCAGTAACGAGTTCACAGTTACGAATCAGTGGACTTTCATTGAGAACTCCGAAAAAAGACCGGATGTGATCCTCTTTGTCAATGGTCTCCCGCTCGTCATTGTGGAGCTGAAGTCTCCGTCCCGCGAAGAAACCGACGCTTCCGCAGCATACCGTCAGCTCCGAAACTATATGTATGAGATCCCCTCTATGTTCATTTATAATGCGGTATGTGTCATGAGCGACTTGACCACTTCAAAGGCTGGTACAATCACGTCCGGCGAAGACCGCTTTATGGAGTGGAAAACAACAGACGGCAGCTATGAGAATACGCAACACGCATCATTTGACACATTCTTTGTAGGACTGTTTGAGAAGACCCGCTTCCTTGACATCGTGAAAAACTTCATCTGCTTTAATGTGGATGGACAGAATACATTCAAGATACTCGCCGGGTATCATCAGTATTTCGCAGTCAAAAAGGCGATTGAGTCTACAAAACACGCAACCGTGACGGACGGTAAGGGTGGCGTCTTCTGGCATACACAGGGCAGCGGAAAATCGTTGTCTATGGTCTTCTATGCTCATTATCTGCAAGAAGCGTTAGAAAGCCCCACTATCGTCGTCATTACCGACCGTAACGATCTGGATGACCAGCTTTACGGACAATTCGCCCGCTGCAAAGACTTTCTCCGTCAAACGCCGCAGCACGCCGAAAGCCGTAAAAATCTGAAAGAGCTGCTTGCAAACAGACAGGCAAACGGCATAATCTTCACGACCATGCAGAAGTTTGAGGAAAGTAACGAAGCTCTTTCGGAACGCCGGAACATTATCGTGATGGCTGACGAAGCACATCGTGGGCAATATGGTCTCAATGAGAAGGTTGTGGTCAAGCAGAAGGACAACGGCGAAGTCGAGGCGAAAACCGTTATCGGCACTGCCCGCATCATAAGAGACACGCTTCCTAATGCAACCTATATTGGCTTCACTGGAACACCGATCTCCACAAAAGATCGCAGCACACGAGAAGTCTTCGGTGATTACATCGACATCTATGATATGACACAGGCAGTTGAAGACGGAGCTACAAGACCCGTCTACTACGAGAGCCGTGTGATTCACCTGAAACTCGACGAGAACACCCTCCATCTGATCGATAATGAGTATGACATTATGGCTGACAACGCCGATCCGTATGTCATTGAAAAGAGCAAAAAGGAACTTGGTCAGATGGAAGCAATCCTCGGTGCCGACCAGACGATCGATTCCTTGGTAAATGACATTCTTGATCATTACGAGAATTACCGTGAGAATATCCTGACCGGCAAGGCGATGATCGTTGCTTATTCGCGTCCCATAGCAATGAAGATTTATAAGCGCATTCTTGAGCTACGCCCAGCGTGGACGGAAAAGATTGCAGTGGTCATGACGCAAGGCAATAACGATCCCGAAGAATGGCGTGAGATTATCGGCAACAAAGCTCATAAGGACGATATGGCGCGGAAATTCAAAGACAATAACTCTCCGCTGAAAATCGCTATCGTCGTGGATATGTGGCTGACCGGCTTTGATGTTCCCTCCCTCGCTACAATGTATGTCTATAAGCCAATGGCTGGACACAACCTGATGCAAGCTATCGCCCGCGTCAATCGTGTCTTCAAAGATAAAGAAGGCGGTTTGGTTGTTGATTACGTCGGTATTGCGGCTGCACTGAAACAGGCAATGAACGACTATACTGCCAGAGACAAGAAGAACTATGGTGATACAGATGTAAGCAAGGCTGCATATCCGAAGTTCCTTGAAAAACTCTCTATTTGCAGAGATTTGTTCCACGGATTCAGTTATGAGAAATTCATGACCGGAAGCGACCTTGACAGGGCGAAGCTCATCAGCGGCGGAGTGAACTTCATACTCGGCAAGAGTGTTGCAGAGTACGAGCTTCCCGACCATGAGAAGACACAGAATGTGTTTATCAAAGAAGCCCTGCTTCTCAAGCAGGCACTTTCGCTGTGCAGCAGCTTGGTAGACGAGCAAACTCGCATGGAGGCAGCTTTCTTCGAGTCCGTAAGAACAATGACCGTGCGCTTGGTTTCAGGCGGTACCGGAAAGAAGTTTACACTTCCGGAAGTAAATGAGCGCATTAACGAACTTTTGAAGCACAGTATCAAAAGCGAAGGCGTTATCAACCTTTTCTCTGATGTCCAGACTGAGTTTTCGTTGTTCGATCCGAAGTTCCTTGAAGAAGTGGCGAACATGAAGGAGAAGAATCTTGCAGTCGAACTCCTGAAAAAACTGATTTCCGAACAGGTCTCTGTTTACCGCCGAACAAACATCGTCAAGTCTGAGAAGTTCTCCGAAATCATTCAGAGCGCAATGAACCGCTATTTGAACGGAATGCTGACCAACGAGGAAGTCATTCAAGAATTACTCAAGCTGGCGAAAGACATTGCCGCTGCTGCCGCCGAGGGTGAAAAACTCGGATTGACCGCGGAAGAGCTTGCCTTCTACGATGCTCTCACAAAACCACAAGCCATCAAAGATTTCTATGAGTATGATGAGCTTATTGCAATCACGAAGGAACTGACGGACTTGCTTCGTAAAAACCGCACAATAGACTGGCAAAAGAAAGAAAGTGCAAGAGCTGGAATGCGGCGCTTGGTCAAGAGGCTGCTGAAAAAGCACAAATATCCGCCAGATGGCATGGATGATGCCGTTCAGACTGTCATGAGCCAGTGTGAAATGTGGGTGGATAACACGTAAATCAACAGCTTGTATTGGGGAGGGAAGAGATGCCTATGGACGCACGAAAGCACTTAATCATCATAAAAGGAAAAGACCAGACGGACTCGGTCGCGGGCTTTCAGTTCCACGACGGGAAGTGCGAGGTCGTCTATACCAGTGCGCCCAATAAGACATACAGCTTCCAGAGCAGTAATGTGGAGATCCTGCCTCTGCAAAAGAAAATCGACCCTGCACGGGTGATTGTCACCGTAAACGGGCAAACCATCAGCGGAATTGATGAGATTCTCGACTTCGGTGGGTATTATCGTATTGTCCGCAACGGAAAGAGAGATTTATCATTCCGTAGGAGCGAAGTGCAGTTCCAGCAAAATTGCCTGACAGACGGTAAAAATCAAGAAACATTCCAATATTTCAAGGAGACTGCCGCTGCAATCAGTCTGGTGGCGGAAAACGGTATCAACATTCTAAGCATGCAGTATGACAAGATCCAGCAGGTCAGCGAGGATACCGTGTTGGCAAGCTATCTTGCACCGCAGAAAGACGTCAAGATGCCCCAGATGCCGGAGGCAGTGATCTATCCGTTTGGCCTGAACCAGAGTCAAAAGCTGGCGGTAGAACGGGCGCTTTCCTCCAAAATCAGTATCATTCAGGGGCCTCCGGGTACTGGAAAGACACAGACGATCCTGAATATCATCGCCAATGTTGTCCGCAGTGGAAAAACCGTGGCGGTTGTCTCCAACAACAATTCCGCAACGCGTAATGTTGTGGAAAAGCTGGAGAAGAAAAATTCAGCTTTTCTGACTGCGTTTCTCGGCAGTCTTGCCAACAAAGAGAAGTTTCTGGATGCACAGACCGGCGCCTATCCGAATATGAGCGATTGGGAAATGTCCCCGGAGGAACGACAGCAATTAGATCGGGAAACGACTGCACTCTCCAAAGAACTGAACGAAATGCTCAATGCCAAAAACCGCATTGCGGAAATCGAGCAGGAGTTCTTGCAGCTAAACCCGGAGCAGCATTATTTTGAGGAATATTACGCAAGTTACAGTGACGTGCCGACGGAGAGCTTGGACAAGCTGTCCTCACAGAAGCTTCTTGCGCTTTGGATGGAGTTTGAACAGCACGCGGAACACGAAACCCGACTGGGTCTTTTGCAAAAGCTCTCCATCATGTTCCGCTTCAATCGTAATGCACTCAAATTATTCCTTCATTCTCCGGAACTGGTCATTCCCTATTTGCAGAGTCAGTTCTATTCTGTAAAGAGGCGGGAACTGGAAGTCGAAAAGCAGGAACTGAACCGCAAGCTGGAACACTACGCTTTCGACGCGAAGATGGACGAGCTCACACAGAAGTCCCTGCGGCTGTTCCGGGCGGAGCTGGCAACACGGTATCATTGGCGGAATAATAGACGATGCTTTGAAAAGAATGATTTCCGCCGGAATTCCGAAGAGTTTACCCGCGAGTATCCGGTGGTGCTTAGCACGACCTATTCCATCAAAGGAACGCTGAGCATCGATCATATCTACGATTACTTGATCGTGGATGAAGCCTCACAGGTCGATTTAGCCACAGGGGTGCTGGCATTTTCCTGTGCGCGGAATATCGTAATTGTCGGGGACTTGAAGCAGCTCCCCAATGTGCTGACAGAGGATGACATTCGCACCAGCGATGCCATTTGGCAGAAGTATTCCTTGGATGAGCGTTATCGCTTTTCTACCCACAGTTTGCTGTCCTCTGCATTGGAAATATGGCAGGATGCACCTGTTACGCTGCTGCGGGAACACTACCGCTGCCACCCAAAAATCATCAACTTCTGCAACCAGAAGTTCTACCACGGACAACTGATCGTTATGACGAAGGATCATGATGAGCCGGATGTATTGACCATGTACCGGACAACTGCCGGCAACCACGCCCGTGGACATATCAATCAGCGCCAGATCGACGTCATTCAGCGGGAGGTACTTCCGCGGCTGCATCAGCAAAATTTCCAGAGCATCGGTATTATCACACCATATCGGGATCAGGTGACAGCCATCCGCAAGCAGTTGGGAGATACTTATGAGGTGGACACCGTCCACAAGTTTCAGGGGCGGGAGCAGGATGCAATCATTCTGACTTCGGTCGACAATGTCATCACAGATTTTGTGGATGATCCCCATATGCTGAATGTGGCGGTTTCCCGCGCGGTTCATTCGCTGGCGGTGATCACATCGCAGGATCCGCGCAATGACCAGACCAACTACGGCGACCTAACGCGGTACATCGAATATAACAATTTTGAGGTTATCCAGAGTCAGGTCTACTCCGTATTCGATATGCTCTATCAGGGCTATGCCGAGCAACGCAGAGCATATCTGCAAAAACATAAGCGAGTATCGGAGTACGATTCCGAGAATCTCATGTACTCTGTGATTCAAGAGGTGTTGTCTGAGAAGGCGTTTTCCTCTATCGGTTGTGCAGTGCATCTTTCTCTTGCGACGCTGGTGAAGAACTATGAGCCACTGACAGAGGAAGAACGCAAATATGCCCGCAATCCATTGACCCATGTGGATTTCTTGCTGTTCAATCAGATGGATAAGCAGCCTGTGCTGGCGATTGAAGTAGACGGGACTGGCTTTCACGAAGCGGGGAGCAAGCAGGCAGAGCGAGATATGAAGAAGAACTCCATTCTGGAGAAGTGCGGCGTCCCGCTGCTGCGACTGCGCACAGATGGCAGTGGGGAAAAAGGGAAAATCAAAAATGCACTAAAGGGAGAATGATCATGCCGAAAATTATCAGGAACGCAATCAGATGTAAGAAATGCGGAGATATCATCGAAAGCAAAACTGTCCATGATTTCAAGTTTTGCAGTTGTGGCTCCTGCGCCGTGGACGGCGGCCACGATTACCTTCGCAGGTGCGGAAATCGTGAGGATTGGGAAGAACTGTCCGAAGTGGAAAAGCTGGAGAACAACGGCGCATTGACTTGATTTTGAATGATAGAAATTGAGGGATAGAACCATGCCTCTTGAAATTGTTCGCAATGATATTACAAAAATGAAGGTGGACGCTATCGTCAATGCGGCGAACGAAACGCTGCTGGGCGGAGGCGGCGTGGATGGCTGCATCCACCGCGCGGCGGGACCGGAGCTGCTCCAAGAGTGCCGGACGCTGGGCGGCTGCCGGACCGGCGAGGCCAAGCTCACCGGCGCGTACCGCCTGCCGTGCAAATATGTGATCCACACAGTCGGCCCCGTGTGGAACGGCGGTAAGTACGGCGAGCGGGAACAACTCGCCTCCTGCTATCGCTCAAGCCTTGCGCTGGCGAAGAAGCACGGCTGTGAGACGGTTGCCTTCCCGCTGATCTCCTCCGGCGTTTTTGGCTATCCCAAGGATCAGGCGCTCCGCGTGGCGGTGGACACCATCAGCGAATTTCTCGCGGAAAACGACATGACGGTGTATCTTGTCATTTTCAGCCGCGCGGCGTATGCGATTGGCAATAAGCTCTTCGCGGACATCGCTGCCTACATCGACGACCACTATGTGGATGTCCACACCGACTCCCGCCGGGAGCGGATGCGCCGGATGAGCGTTCTCGAAGGTCGAGCGTTGTCTGCCGGTGCAGCGGCAGCGCCTATGTCTGCCGACGGCTTGGACAGTCTGCTGGCACATCTGGACGCCGGTTTCTCGGAAACCCTGTTGAAGCTCATCGACCGAAGCGGCAAAAAGGATTCCGAGATATATAAGAAAGCCAACGTAGACCGCAAGCTGTTCTCGAAAATCCGCAACAACCCGGACTACAAGCCATCCAAGCCCACGGCGGTGGCCTTCGCCATCGCGCTTGAGCTGAGCCTGCCGGAGACCCGTGACCTCATCGCCCGCGCGGGCTACGCTCTCAGCGCCAGCAGCAAGTTCGACGTCATTATTGAGTATTTCATCAGGCAGAAGAAGTACGACATCTTCGAGATCAACGAGGCGCTGTTCGCCTTTGATCAGAGTTTGTTGGGAGCATAGACGTGAAGGGAGGAAAAGAAAAATGAAACTCGGAAAACTGCACGAGGTCGATATAAGAAAAGTCTGGCCGCATGATCAATATGATTTTTCAAAGTGGCTTGCTGCGGAAGAGAACATTCAAGAGCTTGGAAATGTACTTAACTTGTCGCTAACGGATATTGAAACAGAAAGGCTTGTTGGTAGTTATCGTTGCGATATTCTATGCAGAGATGAGATCACAGGGAAAGTCGTGCTCATTGAAAATCAGCTTGAACAGACCAACCATGACCACTTAGGGAAAATATTGACCTATGCATCCGGTCTTGACGCTTCTGTTGTTGTGTGGGTAGTTGCTGCCGCGCGTGATGAACACGCAAGCGCCATCGAGTGGCTCAACAAACACACAGATGATAGCATTTCCTTTTTCTTGATAGAGATCCATGCCTACAAGATAGGCGATTCAGAGCCTGCACCGCAATTTAAGATTATTGAGCAACCCAACGATTTTGCAAAAATTGTGAAACGCATTTCACAGGATAAGGGGATGAACGAGTCTCAGGGCTGCAGATTGGAGTTTTGGACGCAGTTCAACGATATTCTTGAGCAGCGCGGCAAGCCTTTTAACAAGCGTAAAGCGACCACGGATCATTGGTATTCTGTTGCAGTTGGTTCATCGGAATGTCAAATTTCAATCGACTTGGTCAACAAAGAGCATAAGATAAGAGTTGGGCTGTGGATTGCTGACAACAAGGAACGCTTTGACTATATGAAGCAGCACAAGACAGAAATAGAAGCGGCGATGGGAATGGCGCTGTCATGGGAGAGGCTGGACAACAAAAAATCCTCTCTGATTTGCACATATATCAAGGGATTGGATTTCAAAAATCATGAAAACTATCCGGAGCTTATGAATAAATCCATTGACCTCGTTGTGAAAATGCGAGATGTGCTGAAAGAGTATGTTCTGGCTGAATTGTAAGTGCGAGGTGACCAACTACATAAAGACTATCAGGAGCGTAACACCATGACTTTTATCTGCTACCCCAAATGCACCACCTGCCAGAAGGCGCAGAAGTGGCTGGACGAGAACGGCATTTCCTATACATTCCGGGACATCAAAATGGAACATCCCACTTATGAGGAACTGTCTGCGTGGCATCGGCGCAGCGGGCTGCCGCTCAAGAAATTCTTCAACACAAGTGGCCTCCTCTATAAATCCATGGCGTTGAAGGATAAGCTCCCCACCATGAACGAGGACGAGATGCTGAAGCTCCTTGCGGCAGACGGGATGTTGGTCAAGCGCCCGCTGCTGGTGGGCAATGACTTCGTGCTGGTTGGCTTCAAAGAAGCTGAGTGGGCGGAACGTCTGAAAACTTCGTAAATGTCGCCCCACAGGCGACCAAACCCTCCTTTCGATGCGCTACAATGGCAGCGTAATCAAACGAAGGAGGGCTTTCCTTATGACAGAACTGGTTTTTATTCTTGACCGCAGCGGCTCCATGTCGGGGCTGGAGGCGGACACCATCGGCGGCTTCAACTCCATGCTCGCACAGCAAAAGAGGGAGGCGGGCGAGGCGCTGGTCTCCACGGTGTTTTTCGCCAACGACAGCACGGTCATCCATGATCGCCTGCCGCTGAGCGAGGTGCCGCCCCTGACGGAAAAGGAGTATTTCACCCGTGGCTGCACGGCCTTGCTGGATGCCGTGGGCGGCGCTATCCACCACATCGGCAACATTCACAAGTACGCCCGCCGGGAGGACGTGCCGGAAAAGACGATGTTCATCATCACCACCGACGGCTACGAAAACGCCAGCCGCCGCTACAATTACGAGCATGTGCGCCGCATGATCGAACGGCAGAAGGAGAGATACGGCTGGGAGTTTTTGTTCCTCGGCGCAAACATCGACGCGGCCAAGGAGGCGGCACGTTTCGGCATCGGTGCGGACCGCTCGGTGAACTACAAGTGCGACGAGGCGGGCACAGCACTCAATTACGAGGTCATCAGCGAGGCGGTGTGCAGCGTCCGCGCCGCCAGACCTCTCAGTGCTGACTGGAAGCGCCGTATCGACGAAGACGTGCAAAGACGTGGGAGATGATAAAATGTACGGAGCGATTTTGGGCGACATCGTGGGCAGCCCCTACGAGTTCGACTGCAACAACTATAAGGCGAAGGATTTCCCCCTGTTCAGCCGCCGTTCCGACTTCACCGACGACACGGTGATGACGTTGGCGGTGGCAAAGGCGCTGCTCAGCACCCGTGGGCAAGACGATGCCGCCATCAAAGCAGCACTGGTGCGGGAGATGCAGCAACTGGGCCGTGCCTATCCCGACCGGGGCTATGGCACCCATTTTGGCGACTGGCTCTATGAGGACGACCCGCAGCCCTACCAGAGCTACGGCAATGGCAGCGCCATGCGGGTGTCATCTGCCGCATGGCTGGCGAAGGACATGGCGGAAACGCTGCGTCTGGCGCGGCTCACCGCCGAGGTGACGCATGATCATCCAGAGGGCATCAAAGGCGCACAGGCTGTCGCTGCGGCGATTTTCCTCGCCCGCACCGGTCACGACAAAGCGGAAATCAAAGCGTATGTGGAGCGCGAATTCGGCTACGACCTCAGCCGCAGCTGCGATGAGATTCGTCCCACCTATCACCATGTGGAGAGCTGTCAGGAAACCGTACCGCAGGCTATTATTGCATTTCTGGAAAGCACAAGTTTTGAAGACGCTCTCCGCACAGCGGTGTCCCTCGGAGGCGACAGCGACACCCTCGCCGCCATCACCGGCAGTATCGCTGAGGCGTTCTACGGCGTGCCGGAGGAACTGCGGCAGGAGTGCCGCAAGCGGCTGACACCGGAGCTGGCAGAGATCCTGATTGAATGGGAGAAAGCCGCGCTTTGATAGCATATCAAAATGCAGGCGGTTTAAAATCTGCCTCGCAATAGACAAAGAAAACCGTGTGCTGACCGCAAGGTCAGCACACGGTTTTTCATTTGGATTCCTTCAGCCACTGCTGAAATTCCGCTAACGAGATAATATCTCGGTCACATTTCTGTTTCTCTTCTCTAGCTTTTTCGCTCCATGCATAGAATGCCTCGTCCGTGATGCGCCCCGCCTTGATCCACGCAAAGCGCCGCTTATACTCTTTGCGGTATGCCTTGAAGATTGGGTCATCCGACTGCTTCTTTGTCCACTGCTTGAAAGCCCCGATCTCCCGACAGACCTGCTCTCCTCTTGGAACAGGCCGCTCGCAATACTCCGCGCTGACCCGCCCGGTCTGCGGAAACCATCGTCCGCAGTTCTTGCAGCGCCGCACGGTGATGTTCCGTTCCACGCAACTCCGCAGAGAGTAGTCGATCATGTCCCGGATGCTGGAGGAATACAGCACCGGCGAACACCGCCCCGGCTCCACCGGCTCAAAGCTGAGCGGGATGGGGCGGAACGAAAATAGGTCGGGATCTTTCGGAGAGTCGTGAAAGTAATTTTTTGCCGCCTGTGCCTGCGGCTCCCGTCCTGCGCTGTCTACATTCAGCACCAACTCAAAAAATCGCTGGATCTGCTGCTGATACCGCGGAAGCTGCTCGGGGAGCTGGCGCAGCTCGTCCAGTATCTGCGCATCCTTTGCACTGCCTCGGTCATTTTGATTGTACATCGCCGACTGGCGGTAGCGGCAGTGAACATAGAGAAGTCGAAAATAAATGTGTATGGAGGCTAACCTCCCCAGTTTTCTCCTGACATTCTCAAGTGCGTCCCTGTCATCCTCTGCGATAAACCGGCTCCAGTTATCCGTGATGCTTTGCAGTATCGGCGTCACTTCCGCGCAGTCCAGTTCCTGAAAGGAAAGCAGGCTTTCCAGAAAGGGAAACTCCTTCTGGACGTCCGGAACGCCTTGCGTACCAAGGGAATCATACTGGAAAATCTCTCTTCCCTCAGAGAAATACATTTTGGCATACCACATGGCAGATCACCTCAAAATAGACAATCGTAATATAGAAATACAGACAGTCTTGACAAGGGGTGAAAAGTATGTTACCATACGATCACGGAAAGACTGTCAAAAGTAATTTAAAGTTAGTCTAACACGAGGACTGCGGATTGTCAATGAAAAAGACGGTCACAAATCCGAAAAAGCACCTCGACAACTGAATACCCATCACCGGAGATGATACACGCCGGAGAAGTAACGCCAGGACGCCGCGGCAAAGCGGTCGAGCGTATCAAGGCAGTGAAAACGCCGTGCAGGTCAAACAAGGCCGCGGGGCAGGAACGGGTACGGTGCGTGGCACGAAACCATTATGGAAGGGGGGAGAAGCATCGATCGTTCCTACAAAAAGGAAAACCGCTGAACTGTTGCAGCAGTCCAGCGGCGCGCCGCGTTTCGGAAAACGCAGACTCCATCTGCAAACAGTCTAACAGAGGGACCTCCGAAACGCAAGTAATTTTTCTCTGAATTCTATTGGAGGTAACGATTTTGAAAATATCAACCTATCACAGCTACGATGAGTTGCCGCTGTTCCTCAACGCGGAACTGCTGGCAAAGGTGCTGGGCGTGTCCATCTCCAGTGCCTACGAGCTGATGCACGAAGAAGTATTTCCGTCTGTGCGCATCGGCAGTCGGTTCGTGGTGCCCAAGGATAAATTCCAACAGTGGGTAGAGCGGCAGACTGGAGGTGCCAGATGAGAACCTGGACAAAGCGCGACCCGGTCAAGAACTATTTTCCTCTGCCCAATGAGATCTATCAGCTGGGCTTGTCTCACGGCGCGATCGCTGTCTACGGTTACCTGCTCCGCATCGAAGACCGCAGAACCTATCAGTGCCATCCCAGCTATGCCACCATCGGCAAGGCGGTGGGCATGAGCAACAACACCGTGCGGAAGTATGTGCAGGAGTTGGAGGAACGCGGGCTCATCCGCACAGAGCGCACCAGCATTATCACGCGGGACGGGCGCAAGCAAAACGGAAGTCTGCTCTACACGATCCTGCCGATCCAGTTTTCCATCGGGGAATTTTATCAGCGGCAGATGGATGCTGTGGACAGAGCAAAGGAACGGCAGCGAGTGGCAAGACGCATGGAGCAGACCAGCGTGTGAAAATAGCGATGCCTTTCTCTGCGCTTTGTTATCGCAGCTAAAGGAAACCATGGAAACCCATCGGTGCGAAGAGAGGTATAGCAACGGGGCTACGCGTGCCTGCGGGCCCGCGGCGCCGATGAACTGCGTCAACCCGCCCTTGGCGGGCAGCCGCAGTTCATCACCGTGCAAAACGCTCCGAGGGTAGTGATACCACCCCCATCCAAAACGCCCCGTGTTTCGCCGTGTGAGCCCTTGTGTGCGATTTTTCTCCGAAAGCCGAGTGTGTACCCGCTTTCGCCCATGAAGGCAAACGTGGGCCGTTTGTGCGAGTGTGATTTGAAACCGCTCTGGAGAGGATTTTCCCTCGCCATATGGGACGCACCTTCAGCGTATCTCAGGCAGGTTGGGCGGTTAGTGGAGGAAAACAGGTCTCCCGCCGAAGCCCAGCGAAGCGGGTTCGGTGGGAAGAGGAGACGCAGCGGAATGAGTGAGTTTTCGCCGTTTTCGGCGGAAACGAGCGGTATGGAGCTTGCGGTGACGAATAGCAGGATAAAGGGCTGGCGTCTTAACCGACACTCCACCCGGTCACTTCTGCCCGCAGTGCGGGCAGTTGACGGGGGTTTCAACGCAGGCGGTTGTGGCGTCTATTCGGAAGATTTTTTGTACGATTGGCGTCTAACGTCCGTGAAAGGCCGATGAATACAGGCTTTTCGACGGCGTCTTAGCGAGAAAGAAGGCATTTTATGAGTGATAACAAGGATCGCTTGACCTACCGGCCAGAGCCGGAGACCAAGCAAAAAATAGAGCGGTGGTATCAGGAAGATAACTGCCGCAGCAAGAATGAGTTCATCGAAAAGGCGGTGAACTGCTACGCGGATATGCTCGCCGCAGGCGAAAGTACCACGCTGCCCCGTGCGGTGCAGTCTGCCATCGACAGTCGGCTGAAACTGTTCGAGGACCGCATCGCGTCGCTGCTCTACAAGCAGGCGGTGGAAATGGACATGGCGATGTCCATTCTGCTGCAAAGTCTCAACGTGAGCGAGGAAGTGCTGCGGCAGGAGCGGGCAAAGAGCATCGCCGCCGTCAAGCGCACCAACGGTCAGCTGCGGTTGGAACAGAAGCTCCGTGAGCTGGAGAGCGAAGCATGGCAAGACTGATCGTCAAAAGTCCGTACATCAAGTGCGGCAGTGGGAAAAGTGCTGGCGGGTATCTCAAGTACATCGCGACGCGGGAGCGGGTGGAGATCATTCCGGATGACCGTCCGCCCACCCAAAAGCAGACGCAGCTCATCGCAAAGCTGGTGAAGGATTTTCCTGACGCCAAAGAGCTGATGGAGTATGAGGACTACCTCTCACACCCAACAAAAGCAACAGCGTCCGCACTCATCACGCTGACGCTGGAGGAAAACTGGGACAAGGTGCAGAGCATGGAAGGCTACGCCAAGTACATCGCCCTGCGTCCGAGGGCGGAACGGTTGGGGGAACACGGTCTCTTCGGTGACGATGATGCCGTTGACCTCGCCGCTGTCGCGGACGAATTGGATCACTACACCGGCAACGTGTGGACGCACATCATCTCCCTCCACCGGGAGGATGCGGCGCGGTTGGGGTATGATCACGCGGACGCATGGCGCACATTACTGCGTACCCACCGCAATGACATCGCCGCGGCGATGAAGATCCCGCCGGAGGATTTCCGTTGGTACGCGGCCTTCCACGATGAGGGTAACCATCCCCACGTCCACATGATGGCGTGGTCGGCAAAGCCGAACCAGGCGTACCTGTCCAAAGGTGGGATACGGCAGATCAAGTCCACGCTCACCAACCAAATCTTCCGTCAGGAGCTGCTCCATGCCTACGAGCAGAAAAGCAAGTCTCGCGATGAGCTGGTGGTGGAAGCGCGGAAAGCCATGCTGGAATTGGCGAAGGCCATGCGGGAGATGACCTGCATCCACCCGGAGGCGGAGCAGATGATTTGGAAACTCTCCAAATAACTCAGCACCGTAGCGGGCAAGAAAACCTACGGCTATCTGCCAAAGCCAATGAAAAAGCTGGTGGACGAGATCGTCGACCAAATGGCGCGGCTGCCCACCGTGGATGCGTGTTACCAGACATGGTGGGAACTGCAATGCCAGGTGGAGGATTACTATTCCGAGGGGAAGAAACGGCTGCGCCCACCGCTGTCTCAGCAAAAGGAATTTCGACAGATCAAGAACGCGGTCATTCGTGAGGCGGAGCATATTCGCATGAACAGAATTTCCTTTGAGGATGAGGAAATGCAGGATGACGGCGAACAGATCAGTACCTACGGCATGAGCTATGAATGTCAGGATCTGCAAGGCGTGGCGAACGATGAGAGTTATCCTCTGGAGGAACGGGATGAAGCGGCGGAGCAGTTGGAGCAGCTTGCGGATGCAGGCGATGCCTACGCCCAATACGTCATCGGCACGGCGTACCGTGACGGCGGACTGCTAATACCAGACACAGCCAAAGCACAAAAGCTGTTGGAACGCGCCGCCGAGCAGGACTTGGACGCGGCACAGTACGCCCTCGGAAAGCTGTATCTTTCCGATGAAGCCGACGTTCACGATCCCGCCAAGGGCATCTATTGGCTGAAACGCTCGGCGGACAACGGCAACGATTACGCCGCCTACCGGTTGGGCAAGGAATATCTCAGCGGCAAAAATACGGTAAAAGATGCCGAAACAGCAGGGTCATATTTGCGGCAGGCCGCGGATAACGGCAGCGCCTATGCACAGTACCTCTTGGGAAAGCTGACCCTTATGGGCGAGGGCGTTCCGAAGGACATGGACGCCGCCTACGAATGGTTTGCGGCGGCGCGGGATAACGGCCACACTTACGCGGAATTTTTCATGAAACGCATGGAGCGCGGCGAACAGGAGCCGCCCTCCGTCATGCTGTCAGCCACCCGGCTGCTCTACCACATGGGCAATATTTTCCGGGACAACGCCCCGGCTCCCGCTGCCGCCGGCATCCAAATCGACCGCAAGCGGCTGGCGCAGCTGCGGCAAAAACGCGTCGCCCTCGGCCACAAGCCGGACGATCATGAGTTGGAACAGCAGGGCTTTTCAATGAAATTCCATATGTAAAGCGGGTCGAGGTGTTCAGTTTTTGCGCCGCAATAGTCAAAGAAACATTTCGGAAAACAGTAGCTTTGTGAGCCGGGTTGTGGTATGTGTTGTGGTTGCCAAAAAGGAGGTGCCGCAATGTATGACTACATGAAAGCCCTGCAAAAGCGTTTCGACCGTCAGCCGCATCCAGACTTGGACGCTCAGGTCGAATACGCCCAAGAGGAACTGCGGCGGGACATGGATGCCGCGGGGCGAAAGAAGTTGCTGCGGCTGATCGACGCACAGAACACATTGCTGGTTGAATCCAAGCTGATGAGCTTCACGGCAGGCTTCAAACTGGCGTGGGGCATGGCAAAAGAGCTGGAGGCAGACGGGCTCTATTCCTTCGAGCGGGAGGAAGAAGAACGCATCTGCCATCCGGCGGAACAGGAGGACTGAATGGCGAAACGAAGACCGTCCGGCGACGGCATGGTGCGCAGGCGGGAGGACGGCCGCTGGGAGGGCCGCATCGTGGTGGGTCACAAGAAAAACGGTACGCCCATCTTTCAGCACGCCTATGCGCATACACAAAAAGAACTGACGGAAAAGCTCCATCAAAACATCGAACGCTATCAGGATGTGGAACTGACCGAGGACAGCCGCATGACCCTGGGGGAGTGGCTGGATCGCTGGCTCACAGAGTACAAGGCGGGTACGGTGCGCTCCGGTACGCTCAAAAGCTATCGCTGCTATATCGAATACTACATCAAGCCGCAGCTGGGCGACAAGCAAATCTCCCTCATCTCTCAGCAGGACATCCAGCGGATGTACCGCCGCCTGAAAACAGAGGGACGCATTCATGAGCATCCCGAAATGAATCATCAACTCTCTGACTCCATGGTCCGCCACATCCACTCCGCGCTTCACGCCGCACTGAAAGACGCGGTGCAGGCGCATGTAATTCCCAGAAATCCGACCGAGGGGGCGACCGCACCCAAGCCAAACTACAGGCCCAAGCGCATCCTCACCCGTGCGGAGCTGGATGCGTTCCTTGAAGTGGTGGAGCAGGATGAGGTGTGGAGGGACTTCTTCCAGACGGAGCTGATGACCGGCCTGCGCCGCGGTGAGATTTGCGGTCTACAATGGAACGACTTCGACGGGGAGGCCGGTACGCTGAAGGTGTGCCGCACCCTCCACAGTCAGAGGAAGGGTGAGTATACCGTCGGTGAGACGAAGACAAATCATGGCATGCGCACCATCATCCTGCCGAAAAGCGTGGCATCCATCCTGCGGCAACGCAAGATGGATGCCATCGGTCCGTGGATATTCCCTAATCCGGTGAGGCCGGAGGATCCCGTCAACCCCAGCAGTGCTTACACCCACATGAAAACCTTACTCCACCACGCAGGGCTGCCAAGCATTCGCTTCCATGATCTGCGTCATACCTTTGCCACACATGCCCTTACCAGCGGCGTGGACGCCAAAACCCTGTCTGGAATTCTGGGGCATACCAACGCCAGCTTCACGCTGGACACCTACACCCATGTCACAACCGATATGCAGAAGACAGCCTGCGGCATCGTGGGCGGCTTCATGGAGGACATCTTCGGAAAGGAGTTGAAACCGTGGCAAGAAAGCGAAAAGCCGGAGACGGAACCGTAAGACAGCGCAAAGATGGTCGGTGGGAGGGGCGTGTCGTCATTGGCTACGATGACAATGGTTATCCCAAAACGAAAAATGTCCTCGCCAAAACCAAGAAGGAGTGCGTAGAGAAGCTCCAAAAGCTCAAGGAGGAGTGCGGCGGACTGAAGCCGGAGAAGGTGCGGTCAGAGATGCCCTTCGGGGTCTGGCTGACATATTGGTACGAAAATCATTCCAAGCCAAAAATTCGCCCCACCACGCAGGAGACCTACGAAAGCCGCATCCGTCTGCACATCATCCCGGAGATTGGGGACATTCCACTGAACAAGCTGACGCAGAATGACTTGCAGCAGTTCTATGGCCGACTCAAGAAAAGCGGCCGGAAGCGCTTCACCGACAAGTACGGCGAAGGGCTGTCCGACCGAATGGTGCGTATGTGTCACGCCACCTGCCGCTCCGCGCTGGAGAAAGCGGTGCAGGATGGACTGATTCGCATGAACCCGGCCATCGGCTGCAAGCTGCCGCCAAAGAAGGCGCGGGAGATGCAGGTACTGACGCGGGAGGAGCTGCAACGGTTTCTCATTCAGGCAAAGTTCGAGGGCTACTACGAAGTCTTCCTTCTGGACTTAGCAACCGGCCTGCGCCGGGGTGAGCTCATGGCGCTGCAGTGGGACGACCTGAACTTCAAAACCGGCGTGCTGAATGTGAACAAGCAGGTCTACGATGTGCGGGGCCAGCTCCAGATCAGCACGCCCAAGACGAAGAACTCCATCCGAAAGATCGTTCTGCCGCCCGCGGTGGTGGCAGTGCTGCGGGAGTACAAAAAGACGGTGGACTCCCGCTGGATGTTCCCTTCGCCAGTAAAGGAGGACTGTCCCATTACACCCGGCGTGGTACGGCGCAGATTGCAGCTCATTCTGGAGCACGCAGGATGCAAGCATGTACGCTTTCACGACTTGCGCCACACCTTCGCGACGCTGGCGCTGGAAAACGGCATGGATGTGAAAACGCTCTCCGCCATGCTGGGGCATGTGTCGGCGGCCACCACGCTGGACATCTATACCCACATCACCGACGATATGCGACTCACGGCCGCCGCCAACATCGACCGAAGTATCGGCAAGATGGAGCCGCAGGAAGAAGCGGAGCCGGAACGGAAAGACATCGTAGACTTCCAGCCCTATGTGGGGAAGAAAAGGAAACCGGGCACCGGCTGCGTCAGCGAACTCAATGACCACCTGTTTGAGGGACGCTTTTCTCCCATATGGCCGGACGGGACACAGCATTCCCGCAACGTCTACGCCCACACCCGCGAGGAGTGCGAGGAAAAGCTCAAGGCGCTGATCGCGGAGATGAACGAGGAACGCAAAAATCTCAAGGAGCAGCTTGCGGGCATCGCCCCGCCGGAAAAGCTGACCAAGAAACAGCGCAAGCTGTGGGACTATATGCGCCTCCACCCGGAGGTCACAGAATTCTCGACCATCGCCAAACGAACCGGACTGGCACGGAATACGGTTAAGAAGCATTATGGGATGGTAGCGGCAGTGCTGGGGAATAGATAACTACCGTTCGAAAAGGTAGGATAAAAATATGCCGACCGAGCGCAAAACTCTGTTGGCATATTTTATTGTTTATGGGATTCAGCTTGTGCAATTATCATATCAATTACATCAAGAAGTGGAATAAATCTTGAGAAGTCAATCGTCCGGTAGTTTTCATAAACATATTGTGAGAAGATTTCTTTGCCAAAGTATTTGTTGCTGTCGAATTTATCTTTGCGGCAGAAGGTTTTTCCTTCTAAATTGAGACTCAGCAGCTCATCGGAAAACAAATCTTCTATTTCGCACTCTTCTTTATCGCCTATAAGAGGTGGCGTAACCACAAATAACTTGCTGCTCGTGATCAAACGCATATGCAGCTTCGCTTTGAGTTCTGCTTTTTGATCTACGGTGGCATGCACATCCTCACCTAAGAATTTTTTTAATGGTCTCTCACTCTTGGATTCATTGTCATACAGAAGTATGACAGGATTATGCTGCTCGTGATCACTTAACTTCTGGAAGTAACTGAGATAAGGAGGAATTCGTTTGTTGCTACCAATATGATAGCGATATAGAATTCTCATAGCATCGGCACCGTCCAAGCTGATTCCGAAGAAATACTTCCACCTTTTTGTGCGTCTGAAGAACGAGAACTTGTAGACGAATTTACCTTCAGCATCTTTTTGTATGAGCCGTGGATACTTGTTATAAAGGTTCTTCAGAGCGGCTTTTATATACCGTATATCAGTTTTTCCTTCTGTTACAATAACAGGGGTGTCATTGGCGAAAAGATATTTATAAAAAATAAATGCTTGGTACTGTTTCTCGCGGCCATTTAGATTGAAAGCGTCATGCTTAATTTCCTGTGGATCAAGAATATTATTGTAGTGATCCAGTTGATCGATAAAAGAAAAGCGCCCTTCGAGTTGCTTGATTGATCCTGGCACACCATCGATAAGATACTCACCAGTCGAGTAGAGCTGATGTGCCATCGCTCTCGTTTTACGCACATAGGAGTGATTGACATTTAGCTTTTTGTTCACAATTAGCCCCGTGACTTCTTGGCGTGAATCCCTAAATTGAAGCCGGGTTTTCTTTTCGTTGATAGAGAAACCAGCCTTTGTTATTGCAACGATGGCTTCTGCTAAGAATTTCTTCTGATTTTCAACAAAGTGCCTGTCGTTGGTAGAGAAAGTCAAATCATCAGCATATCTGGTGTAATCCAGCTTATATTTCTTGGCCGCCTTTAAAAGGTGGGCGTCAAGAGACTGGCAGATTAAATTTGTGATGATTGGAGAACTGGGAGCACCCTGCGGTAAACGGCCTTGGTAGCAGGTCAATTGTGCGAGGATAACAGCAACATCGTGAGGCAGTTTGAAGTGATTATTTTTTTCAAAATAGCCCTGAATGCGACCAAAGTGGAAACTATCAAAAAAACTTGCCAAGTCTAAGTTTAGGACATAACGCTTATTGCGATGAATTTTTGCATTGGTAATAATACTTTTTTCTTTCTCAAACCCATGAGAAATATTGGGTTTAATACCATTCTCATCCCAAATGTTTCTTTGGAAAAGGCACAGAATATTTGAGAGTTTTTTCTGCAGGACTTTCAAATCACCAGAAGGAGCGCAGATGGCACGAGTGTCACCATTACGTTTTGGGATTTCAAAGGTGGTGTAATAACTATCTGGCTTTTTAACATAAAGAATGTGCGTTAGCTTACTGCGTGGGATACCCAAATAGTCAGCCAACTCATTTCTTGATTGAATATCACAGAATTTTTTCATAGGACCCTCCCCAAAGGGAGAGCGTGTGGCAACTCATTGTGCGAAAGGATCAGTCAACATGAGTTAACACAGTTAACATCATGGAAAGAAAGGGCAATACGCTAATGTGCCACCCAGTTTAGTCAACACTTGCGAAACACAAGTACAAAATCTTGCCACACGCTCTTTACAGACATTGAGTCTGCAGACAAATTATACCCGATTTCAACCGCTTTTTCAATCTGAATATGTGCAAGAGCGCATTTGAGTTTACATTGTTTTTACGCCGAGGTCGCAGCTGCTGTTTTACCTCTCTGGCCGCAATTGGAATGTGGCCAAGTGTGTTCTGAAAACAAACTCTTAACGCAGAAAAACCGCCTCAAAAGGCGGTTTTTCCAAGTAAAGTGGAGTGTGTTGACAAAAAAGATGCAGGAGCAAAGTCTTGTGTCGCAAGGGTTTGCGGGCTTTTGAGGCTCGATTTTCCGTTTTGCAATTCGAACCCCCAGCATCTTGTGATGACGGATGAATGATCTGTAAATGTGCGCGTGAATCTGTAAATTAAGTATACGTGAAAATACATAAAACGTCAATTCCAATGGACCAATTTTACGAGCCTTTTTTCTGCCTTTTTTACCGGATGTTAGTTTCCCCACAAGTGGCTCAACACCCGCTCAAATCCCCGTGTGGGGGGTGGTTACCTTGGGGTGCCTGTAAAAAGCGCACACGGCGGCTCACAGGGGCGAACACGGTGGGGAAGGGTGGAGCCGCCCACCACGGGGCGGCTCTGTTATAGGGAGCGCTCAGTTTGTCGGCTCCATCCATGCCTGCTTTTCCTTCGGTGCCTGCACGATTCAGTCCAGAAGGTTTTGGCTTTCCTCCAACCACTTTGCCATTTCGAACATCTTTGTTCTGGCTTGCATACTGTCCATGCGCAGGCTCGTTTCGAACAGGTCCCAGATGTTGTCCAGTGTTTCCAAGCCGGTGGCATTCATCGGGAGTTCATCCTCCGGCAACACATGCGCTACCGTGCCACCTTCGCCTACGGCGCGGATCGCATCCAGTTCACGATCCAGAAGCGAGATGACCTCCTGCGTGTCACCCACGGGGATGTCCCACGCTGTGCCAATGAGGAAGATGCACTCCCTATGGGGCTGCACATTGAAGCTGGGATGGAACATCAGCAGTGCCAGTCCCTCTTTTGCAATGTTTATTTGAAGACCCTTTGCGCTATCAATCGTCATGCTTGTTTCCTCCTTTTTTTTGTTTTGGGCGTAGCCCGCGTCAACACAATGGCATAACGTAGTCGGGAAAGCTATTCGTGAACCCGGACAAAGATTTATGCCTGAACTTGTGAAAACTTACTTAAATAAAAAGTGGAGACACATTAGCCAATCGCCAGTGCGCCTCCACTCATCATTTCAGTCGGATAATCTGCTTATAGAGCATTACGAACTCTTTCTCTACCACCATGTTTTCGTGGTAGTGTCCGAAAAACCAGTATTGGAATCGGCATCGCTCTCGAACCTCATCGAGAAAGTCTGTCAGGGCATCCCGTTGGAACAACCCGCCGCTGAATGTGTCCTGAATGCTGCTGGGGCAGCAGTGGGTGATGATGTAGTCCACGTCCCAACCTGTTTTGCCCAGTGATTCTCTTGCGGTCCGGTATTCGTCCTCGCCGGGCAGTTCCTCTTTCCACCAGGAGCGGTGATTGACTCGGTAGAGAGCGCCTGCGGCGTTGAACTGCCGGAGCATTCGCTCGTAGTTCGGATCATCTGGTTCCAAAATGCCGTCCCGAATGTCGTGACTGCTGGCCCCGCCCATGGTAAAGATTTTCTTTCCGCAGATCTCGTAGAGCTGCCCTCGCATCAGGTGCAGAACGCTGGGACGGATCGGCTGCACCAGCCCGCCGTGCCACACACTTGTCGGGTAGCTGCGGAGCAGATCATAGTTTTCGTGATTCCCACTGACGAACAGGGTGGTGAATGACCTGTCTTCCAGCCAGTCGAGCCATTGTTGTTCAATCTCACTGCCATCCCAGACGCCGCCAAAGTCGCCACAGATGATGAGGTAATCGTCTTTGGTCAGGCTCCCTTGCTCGCGGAATGCCACAGGGCGGAGCCTGCTGAAATCACCGTGGGTGTCACCGGTCATAAAAATTGCCATCTTTTTTCGCCTTCCCTTTTTATTGTAATCCTTGCTCGAGCACCACATCGGAGTCTCTAAACTGGATGCGGATCGTGTCGGCGTCCTCGACCGTGATCTTCTGAATGATCTGCCGGACGAACTCATCGTCGAACTCCGTGTAGCCCTCGCTGCATTCGATCAAGCTGTCCCACATTTGCTGGCGCTTGGCAACTTGTTCTTCCAGACCGACTTCTTCCTGCTGGGTCTCTAAAATTTGTTCCTTGAGAGATGCCTTCTCATCCGTCAGGGCTTTCATTCTGGCGTTCAGATCAGCGTCGGCCATGTTGGCCAGCAGCGAGTCCAGCAGATCAGCCTGCTCATGGCTGACTTCGTCGAGGCGGCGCTTCAGCGTCAGCAGTTTTGTACCGGTCTGAGTCAGCGCCTGCTTGGCTTCCTCCACCATCGCCAGCACACCGGGGCAGACCTCCTGTCGGATCGCCGCGTACTCGTTCATGGCATCGAGGATGGCGTGGTGGAGTTTGCTCTCATCCAACGTAGGTGAGACGTGGCAGTATTTTGTGCCGAACTCCAACCGCGAAACGCACCGCCAGACGATGCGCTTTTTCCCATCTCTGGCCCAGGTCACTCGCTTGTATGGGGAACCACACTCACCGCAAACCAGCAGCTCTGTTAGGGCATATTTGCCGGAGTATTTTCCAAGCTCCGTTTTTCCGCTTTTCTGCAGCACCTTTCGCTTGCTGGAGCGACGTGTCATTTCTTTCCGTACCAGGTCGAACGTCTCTCTTGAGACGATGGCGGGGTGGTTGTTCTCAACGTAATACATGACACGCTCACCGCGGTTTTTTCGAACTTTTTGAGAGATGCAGTCAGTGACATAGGTTTTCAGCAGCAGGGCATCCCCAATGTATTTTTCATTGGTCAGAATGTTATGGATGATGGCAGGGGACCAGCACTCCACGCCCTGGGCCGTGGGAATGCCGTCCTCGTCCAGCTCTCGCTTGATCTTGCCTAACGTGCAGCCGTCCAGATACCTGCGATAGATGCGGCGGACGATTGCGGCTTCCTCCGGCATGATCTCCGGCTGGCCGTCCTCGCCCTTGCGGTAGCCCAGCATTTTCTTATATTGAAAGTGGACATTGCCTGCCTTTGCGCTTTTCTCTTTGCCCCATGCAACATTTTTGCTGAGTGACTCAGACTCTGCCTGGGCAAAGCCGCTGAACAGGGTGACCAGAAACTCGCTGGATTCTGTAAGAGTATTGATATTCTCCTTTTCAAAGTACACGCCGATGCCGTTGGCTTTAAGAAGTCGGACCGTATCCAGACAATCCACCGTGTTTCGGGCAAAGCGGGAGAGGGACTTCGTGATGATGAAGTCGATGCGGCCACGCTTGCAGGCGGTGATCATCTTATTGAACTCGGCCCTTTTTTTGAGGCTTGTGCCGGAGATGCCCTCGTCGGCGTAAATACCGGCCATCTCCCAATCAGGGTTGTCCTGAATCTTCTGGGTGTAGTAGGTCTTTTGGGCTTCATAGCTGTTGAGCTGTTCCTCACTGTCGGTGGATACGCGGCAGTAGGCCGCCACACGCATCTTGCCATCGTAGTTTCTAAGTAATTCTTCCGGCTTCCTGGTCGGTGGGATCTCCCGCACACGCCGTTCTAAAGTGGTTGTTGCTGCTTCCATGGTTATTTGTCCTTTCCAGTGAAGTTATCATCCGTAAATGTGAGGCTCACCGTAGCGTCCGACGCGACGGTGATATAAGAGACCACCCGGCGAAAGCGGTGCCAATCCACGTCCACTGGGCGGTCTGAGGGTTCATATTCAGAAATAGGCTGGGGGCAGCAGTCATATCGCGCGGCTGCACCCTGTAAAATAAGGCTCATTACGGCTTCGGGCGAGTCAGGGCGTTCAAGTCCGCGGTTGATGGCGTTGTTCAGTCGGATGACCTCCGTGGAGGGAGCATAAGCGTCCGGCCCTTGGCATTTGTGCGCCTGGAACTGGCGAGCAACCTCTTGGATCGTAGCATCGGCGTCCAGAGTGACGGCAATACCACAGCATTCGCATTTGAGGTACAGCTTGCCGCTGTCCTGCCAGTGACCACCCAAACGAACCATCTTTCCGTTGCAGGTGCATCGGAAGTAGGGCTTCAGACGATCAAGGGGTGTTACTTTCCCTTGTGCCTGATATTTGACGCTCTTTTCGGAGATTTTCTCCTGTACCGCCTGGAAATCAGACTCGTCGATCATCACTGGATAACCGTCTTTGCCGATGTAGCGGGTGTTTTCGAGGACCCGCTTTACCTTGTGCTTGTTCCAGAACGGTGCTTCGGGGGAGAATGGGATATTCTGCCGATTCAGCGCATCTGAAATGTTCTGGTAGGAGGCACCGGCGTTGTAGAAGGTAAACACCATGCGAACGACCTGCTGTTCCTCGGAGACGATTGCCAGGGCACCATCACGGATCTGATAGCCATACAAAATTTTTCGATTTGTCATCTTGCCGTTACCTCCAAGCGCTCTGTTATCTCCAGCCCGCCGTGGAGGCGGAATCGGAGCATGGTTTGGGACTCTACGACGATCTTCTCGACAAGACTTTCAAAGAGATCATCATCGAAGGCATCCAGTTGATCCGGGCCATCGAGGACAGCCTGCTGGACCTTTAGAAGTTCGTCCATGACTTCGTCCAACTTTTCGTTTTCCGCCAGCCTGCGGCGCTGCCCGCGGAGCTGCGCCAGCCTGGCGCTGATCAAATTCATACGGACCGTGCAGGCGTCGGCGTCGAGCAGACCATTGACACGCAGGGTACTGATCTTATGGCTTTCTTCCGTCGCTTCCGCAATGGCGCGGTTGATCGTCAGAATCTTCGGATTATTTTGCCGCAGGATGGAGTCAAGGGTGTTCAGCTGCTCCATGGCAGGTTTTAGGATGATGTCTGCATTGTTTTTGAGTTTCCGGTACATTCGAAGGAACGCTGCGGAGATCTCGGATTCCGGAATACGGCCCACCGGGCAGGACGCGGCGCTGCGGTCGTGCTTTCGGCAGGTCCAGCAGGTGTAGCCGGCTTTCGTGCACCTGCGATGAAAGGGTGTTCCGCAGTATCCGCAAAAGATTTTCATGGAGAATGGACTCTTGTTTTTCCTCTTTTTAGCCCGCTCAGCTTTACGCTGTAGGAGAGCCTGCACCTTTTGAAAGGCTTCCTTGTCAATGATGGCGGGATGGGTGTTTTCGACGTAGTATTGCATTTGCTCTCCGCAGTTTTTCTTCCGAACAAACGGGAAGCCGCAGGTGTATGACTTCTGACAGAGAGAGTCTCCAATGTATTTCTCATTGGTCAGGATGTAGCGAATGCCAACCTCGGTCCAGAGTCCAGGCTCCCGATGTGGCGAGATGCCTTTAGCAATCAGCACATCCGCGATCCATCTCATGCTGCGGCCCTTGAGGTAGGAACTAAAGATCCATCGCACCACGGTAGCTTCCTCTGGGATCACCTCAAGATTTTTCTTGTCTACCATGCGGTAGCCGTAGGGAGCGGTGCAGGCGATGAATAAGCCTTGCTCCATGCGGTGCTGATAACTCAGACGCTGGTTTGCTGAGATGGATAGGGACTCCTGCTGGGCCAGAGAGCCGGAAACGCTCACCATCAGTTCTGTGGTGAGCGTTCCTGTGTCGATATTTTCTTTTTCAAATCGGACGGTGACGCCCATACCGGAGAGTTCTCGCAGGGAGGCGAGACATTCTTTGGTGTTGCGGGCGAAACGGGCTACTGACTTCACCAGAATGCGGTCGATCTTGCCTTTTCGGCAATCCCGCATCATCCGGTTAAAGTCATCACGCTTGTCCATACGCGTGCCGGTCAGGCCCTCGTCGGCGTACACATCCACCAGCTCCCAGCCGTCGTGCTGAGCGATCACTTCAGTGTAGTTGCGGATCTGGGCCGCATAGGAATGCAGCTGATCCTCAGAGTCTGAGCTGACACGGCAGTAGGCGGCGACACGCAGGTGCTCTGGCACAAGTGCGTGGGGCGCGATCTCTTTTACCGTAGCCATCAGCAATCTTCCTTATGGAGCGCAGCGGCTTCGGCCATGCGGTTGACGCAGTTGTAAAGATTTTCAATAAAAATGTTCAGGGCGTGCAGGCTGTCAAAGCCATTGATAAAGATGGTGCAGTCGTCCTGCACATATTTATCGCCATCCTGATACCCCAGCTTTTCCGCTGTTGCTGCCTCATGGATGCAGACCCAAACGGAACCGTCGCTGCGGTAGGTTTGCCTTAAATAATAATTGTATTCCATTGCGTTTTCTCCTTTTGACTTTTGTGGTAGCACACACACTACCACACCATTTGTGGAATAGCCAGCACTATTCCCAAACAGTCTGTGGACGGTATTTTTCTCTGGCAAGCCCCTTGGCATAAGCCAATTCCTTTGCTGACAGAAGGCCCTTCTCGGATAAGTGCTCCAGCATCCGGATGGCCAGCCGGTACTGCAATTCCTTCTTGGCGTCGATCATGCGCACACCTCAAAATAGCTTTCCGGCTTTCGCACCCGCAGAAACTTTGTTACAGCTCGTGGACTGCCTGTGATACGCATTTCCGGCAGGGCGTCCAACATGGCTTTGTTGTATCGGTGTCCGCGGCCTGCGCGCTCATCCAGAATGGCAATGACGCAGGTATCGGACTCCGTTCGGATAGCCCGCCCAAAGCCCTGACGCAGCTTAATCTGCATCTCAGGCACGGCCACATTCTGAATAAATTGGCGAAGGGAAGCGTATTCCTCCCGCTCTTTTTCCTTCAGTGCGTCCGGATAGGCGAAAGGCAGGCGGGGGATCACCAGCAGGGATACGCAGTCGCCGGGGAAATCAAAGCCTTCCCATGCCGCGCCTGTGGCCAGCAGTACAGCCCCCGGTGTTTGCCGAAACCGCTCCGTCATGTGCAGGGCGTTTCTGCCCAAGGTAAATAACGGGAAGCTGAGTTCCCGCTCCCGCAGCCTATCCTTTACCGCTGACATGGCGACGTAGGAGGTGAACAGCACCAGCGCATGGCCCCAGGCCGCACGGATGAGTTCCGCGATTTCATCCGTCAATTCATCATAGTATGCTTCCGAACTTTGGCTCGGTGGAAGCTGCGGCAAGTACAGCAGGCAATTCTGCTTATAGTCAAAGGGAGAAAGAGAAACTAACTCCGTTACACGCCGCCCGTCCATCAATCCAGTCTGCGAACGAAAACGATGAAAGTCATCCCCTACAGCCAAAGTCCCAGAGGCCAGCACAAAAGCGTGTTCCGGTCTCCACAAGACCTGACGCATCTGTTCTGTCAAATCTGAAACGGTGGCGCACAGCATGGTTCCGCCATCGCCGTCATCCGCTGTGTAGAGGATCATATTCGTTCTCGGACTGCTAAAGAGAGACACCGTGCCGCGCAGCTTTTCCAGCTGCCTGCGCCCCTGCGCCGACAGCAGCCTGCCGACCTGCTTCTCAATAACAAGAAGAGAGCGGCTGGGGATCGTCAGCAAATGAAGGTACGCATCCACGGGTTCGGTTTCCTCTCTGGGCTGCGTGAGCTTGCGGAGCAGCGGCCCCATCGTGCCTGCCAGCACATCTGCTGCCAGCAGATACCGTTCCGCGCGGAGCTGGTTGATCACGCTCTGGATGTCACCGGAAGTCAGCGTCATGCCGAACATCTCCCGTGCCGCTTCCGGCAGCTTATGGGCTTCATCTACGATGATGACGCTATGCTCTGGGAAAATGGGTCGTTTCCCCTGACTGCGGTGGATGGCGTCCGCCAGCAAAAGATTATGGTTGCAGATTTGAAACACATATCGATCCGCATCGCAGCGTTTCAGAAAGCGCTTATACCTGCAATCCTGATGATCACAGTCGCAGAACTGCGGAACGCAGACACGTTCCCGGTCATAACTGCTGAGATGGGGGACATTGTCCATGTCCAGCGTTCCCTTCAGCGTGCGAAGGGCGTCGGCGGCTGCCGGATCTTTCTTTTGAAAGTTCACCTGACGAAGCCGCCTTTGCAGGCGTTCGTCGCAAACATAATGGCCTTTGCCTTTGCGGATCACAGAGAGCAACGGACGGTCGATCTGTCCGTCTGCCAGCAGGATGCAGGACAGCAGCGGAAGGTATTCCGTCTGCACGGCGTTCTGCAAGGCGATGCTGGAGGTTGAGATAATGACGGGCTTGCGCAGCGCCTCCGTGTCGGATCGGTTGGCCGCTGCGGCAGCTGCCAGATAAGCGTAGGTCTTGCCGATGCCGGTGCCTGCGTCGCACAGGGCGATGCCGCCGTTCAGCATGGTATCCAACATTCGGTGGCTGAGCTTGATCTGCTCGGAACGCTCCACCATGCCCTGGGCAGGCAGCAGGTCTTTGAAAATACGGTCGATCATGGCGTGGGCTTTCTGCCTGTTTGTATCATTTGTATTCATCCGTGGATTTCCCCTATCATGATAAAAAGTATTTTTGTCATTCGTTTCACCGTATTTGCAGCTCGCGCCCCGGTGGATGAAGGGAACAGTACGGACAGAAGGCGGCTACCTTCTCACGGGCGTATTCCTGGGGTCTCTACTGCTTTCAACCCCAGGGCAGCCCAGCCTCATCATGCTGGCCAGTGCTTTGTGTCTCATTATCAGCCCGAACAGAGTCAATGCCAGCCGACTTTGCCAAAGTCGGCTCGTCACAGGTTTTATCGCTCGCCGGATACATTCCCTCCGGGTCATGGCGCACACTGCGCGAATGCTCGTCTGTCCGGGCGGTTGCCCGTACTGCTGGTATGCACTTTTCAAGGAACACCGAGGGATATCCTTTGGGGTCCCTCACTGTCCTCCCGAAAAAAGCTGCGGGTGAATACCCTTAATTTGAAAAATTCTCAAAATATTTTTTCAGATCCCGCAGAATGCGGTCCCGGCGTTTGATGACCGCCCTCTGGGTAATTCCGATCCGCGCCGCGTAGTCTCTGGTGGACGCGCCATCGAAGAACAGTGCGTTGATCAACTCCCGATCCGCGTCATTCAGAGACAGCATGGCCAACAGCAACATCTCCTTTCGTTCCGCAAGGCTCTGTGCCTGCTCCCGTTCCAGTGCTTCTTCCTCCGCGCTTAGGGCTGCTTCCGCGCCGACATAGTCCGGAAGCAAATCATCCTCCGCCATCTGTTCCAGTGAGAGGAGTTTCCCAGAAAACTGTTCCTCCCGCACATACCGCTCCCGGCGGTCCGCCTGGGAGTAGGCCAGATACACATCCTCCGCCACTTCCACATCCACACCATCCACGGTGATGATATTGGCGATCACTTCACCAGCTTCGTTATAAATGCGTCTATAATTGCGTTCTTCCTGCCATTTTTTCATGATTCATGACTCCAATCTCAGATTTTTTTGAAATGTCTGAGATGGGGTCACGGATATTTAGCGATATAGGGCTGCCAGCGTCTGCGCATTGTGTGCCTTTCCGCTTTTCGGCCAAAGAAAGGCGCAAAAAAAGAGCCTTACGCATAGCTGAAAAGCTACTTGTAAGGCTCCTAACTCAATGTTCCCATATTCGATGATGGGTGGCTGGTGCGCTTGACGAAGTCATATCAATTGGATTTTTAATTTATGCCTGAACATATCCCATAAAGTGGATGGGCGTGTGGATCAGGGGGTGAGCATCCGGTGTCAGCACAGTGATGCCGATTTGTTCGCCGCACTTGGGGCATTTGGCGATCAGGTCAGGGTGTTCCGCTCTGTGCAGAGCAAACAGCCTGTACTGAGACTGCTCCGCACCACTGGGGATATCCGCGATACGGCCCTTGCCGCACAGCGGACAGCGCAGGGAATTGGTTTTTGACATAGCGCCTCTCTTTCTCTGTTCTCTTTTTTGAGAACAGCACATGAAAATTTTTTACAGCAGGTTATGGTTCTCCAACCGAATGCGCATGGCCTGCTTGGATACCTGAAAGATACCTGCCATATCCGTCACCAGCTGTTGATTCGTCCGTCCGGAGCGCAGCTGATAGAAACAGCGCTTGACCTGCGGCAGCGGCAGCAGAAGGATAGAGCCCAGCAGGTTCGCCTGCACTTCCAATGTGTTGTCGCTCTCATCACCGGAACGGAGCGCCGCGTTTTCGCCGGTCCCGCTGAACTGTTTCTTATGGATTAGCCAGTGCCCCAGCTCATGGGCGCAGGTAAAGCGCAGCCGCCCGGTAGATGCTTCCTCTTCGCAGAGAGAGCAGTCGATGAGGATGGTGCCGCCCTTGACGGGAAGAAGGTCATAGCGGTGGTTTTCCCAGTCATAGATCGCTGTGAGACCGTCGTCAAAGATGGTCTCGCCCAAAACCCGCCCATTATTCCGCAGATATTGATACTCCAGCACCAGCCCCTGTGCCTCGATGATGTCCTCAATGGGAATGGCTGCGGGGGAACCGTAATAAAGTCTGGGGTCATAGGCGATGATCACATCGCGGGCGATCCGCTCCAGCGCCTGTTCGCGGTAATATGCTTTTTTCATGCGTCTATTTCACCGCCCTCTTTGGATTTCTTTGCGCGCTGGGTGATTCGGTCGATAAATTCCTGCCACTCCTGGTCTGTGGCGTCTGCCTCCTTTGCCGTGCGGAGCGCGGCCCGGACGATCTCCCGATCCATGATGTAGTCCGGCAGGTCTGCGGATACCCGGTTATTCTGGGACTTGGCGGCAAGATCCAGCATCTGCTCGGTTTCCACCTTGCTCAGATGCAGTTCCTGCTCCAATCGTTCCAAATATGCGCGCGTCGGCGCCGGTCTGCGGTCGTTCTCAATGTTGCTCAGATAGACCGGCGACAAGTCCAGCTTTGCCGCCAGCGTGCGCAGGGACAATCCGATAGATTGCCGTTTCTCCCGAACGAAGCTGCCGAATGTCTGTTCCAAGTAACTCACCTCCTATCCGTGTTCTCTTCTCTGGAAACACTGTAGCCTCAGTATAGCAAACATTCGTTCGATTGGCAAGACGTGAAAAAGATGGTGTTCCCCGCAGGGAACACCATCCAAAAATTATTTCAGCCACGCTGCCATATCCCGCATTTCCTCCAGCACTGCTGCTGGGCTGACGATGCGAATCTTACCGCTAAAGGTAAAGACCCAACTGAAGAACGGAGGGCTTGGCGCAACCTCGACTGTGGCACGGAAATGTTGTTCATCCACAGTTTCCGTCTGCACATTTTCACCGAAGCGGTCGATGACGCTGCGCATGACTTCATTATCGCACAGCAGCTCTACGGTACAGAGGTTGTCCGGGTACATCCCAAACACCTTGCGGACATACTCCGCCGGATCAAAATTCAGTGTCTGGACTGCCGCCTGTTCCAGCGGTTCGACTGCCGTCATGCGGTCCACCCGAAATTGTGCAATCTTTCCGTGCTTTTCCGACCAGCCTACGGCATAATAGCAATCTCGGCTCCAGATAAGGGCATACGGGCTAAACTGATAGCGGTAGCCGTTATGCTTGAGTATCTTTTCTTTCTGCGGGGTGTATTCGTAATACTGAAAGGTGATCTGCCGTTTTTCCTGAATGGCGTTATGGATCTCATCCACGCTGTAATAGATGCACTCATTCTCCGGTTTGGCGGTGCCGTCCATATAAATATGCCGATCCAACTGGCGGGCATGAGATTCACTGGTGAGCTTACCCAACTTTTCAATAAGCCGCTCGCTCTTTTTGGCCGTAATAAAGCGGGAGGATTCTACCGCGTCCACCAGCAGCTTCAGCTCCGGCAGTTCAAACAGCCTCTCACCCACGAAGTATCGATTCTGGGTGCTTTTGACGCATACGATGTCCATACCGCTGCTTTGCAAGACTTCAATAGCGGAATATACGCTCTTGCGCCCCGCCTGAATGCCATGCTCCTGCCAGAAGGCAAGAATATCCGCCACAGAGGCCGGATGCTGGTCATCCGTATGCTCATACAGATACCGCTGCAATAGCAGCAGACCATATTGGGATTCATTTTTCATGTAGCTGTACTCCATTCAAATGGGAAACGGCGCGGCGGCAATACGTAACCGTCAAACTCAGCAGCGGATGGAAGATTTTCCGTGAAAATGAGAGAATACCCCGTATAGAGCGTAGAGTTCACGCACTATGCGTGTACTCTACGCGAAAAAATGGAGGAGCGCTGGCGGTAGAGGCTGAGAAAGAGGCTTCACTTGATCTCCTGTTCCAGTGTATCGAATTCAGGCGTGGAGAAGAACTCACCGAGGGTAATGTCAAGACCATCACAAAGCTTCTTAATCGTCACGACGCCCGGATTTTTACTTTCATTATTAAGGATACTCTTGATGGTTGCTTGAGGAACGGCAGACAGATTTGCTAATCCGTTCGGTGTAATTTTTCGTTCTGCGCAAAGTTGGCGGATGCGAAGTGCAACAGTTTCCCGAGTATCCATAGTGTAAACCTCCATGACGATTTACCACTATGGTAAATTATTTGAGAAAAGGTTATTAGTGATACTTCACTAACAGAAAAATATGTGCTATAATAGTGATATAACACTATATTGTCCATGTGGCCGGCACCTGGCTTACAATTTATCCACCGATAAATTGGGAGGTCAGCACATGGAATACGGTTATGCAAGAGTTTCGACCAAGGAACAGAATGAGTTGCGCCAACTCATCGCTCTGCGGAAATTCGGTTTAACGGACCGGGCGATTTTTGTGGACAAGCAGTCCGGCAAGGATTTTGACCGCCGCAGCTACCAGCGGCTGCTGCGCAAACTGAAAGACGGCGATACGCTTGTGATCAAGAGCATCGACCGTCTCGGCAGAAACTATGAAGAAATTTTGGAGCAATGGCGCATCATCACAAAGGAAAAGAGTGCGGCAATCGTTGTGCTGGATATGCCTCTGCTTGACACGCGGCGGAATCGCGACCTCACCGGAACGTTGATCGCAGACATCGTGTTGCAGCTGCTATCCTATGTGGCGCAGACAGAGCGCGAGTTCATTCACCAGCGGCAGGCGGAAGGAATCGCCGCAGCGAAGGCGCGCGGCGTGAAATTCGGCAGACCCCGCAAGGCGCTGCCGGAAGGGTTCGGCGAAGTCAAAGCGCGTTGGGAGCGTGGCGAGCTGTCCGCACGTGCGGCAGGAAAACTATTGGGCGTCACCCACCGGAGCTTTTTGCTCTGGGCGCAGGATGACGGATGTAAAGAAATTGTTAAGAAAGAGCGGACGGAGATGCTTGGATAAAAAAGTACGCTTTTTTAGTCGATTTTAGGCCCTTGTATTATTGATATTCTGTTGGGGGTGTGCTATGGTAAAGATATAGATTTTGTGTATATCGCTGTGGTCGGCAACCTGTACTTTTTTATCCACTATGCCAGATACACAATGCGTGATAAAAGACCCTTCCGCCTGTGTTGCAGGCGGACAAGTATTCTGCGGGAGGTGAGCAGCGATTCATCCGTCTCTGTACGATTTCTGCGCCGGGCATGAACAAACTCACCTGCTGGCACAATGGGACGATGAACGCAATGCGCCGCTCACGCCGAAGGATGTGACCTACGGAAGCCATCAAAAGGTATGGTGGCGATGCCCCCAAGGCCATTCCTATCGTTCCGAAGTCAGAATCCGCGCGCGGGGAACGGGCTGTCCCGTCTGCGCGGGCCGCGCTGTTCTGCCGGAGGAAAACTCTCTGGCGGCAAAATTCCCTGATCTGCTTTCGGACTGGGACACAGAAAAGAATTCCCCGTTGCTGCCGACGCAGGTCATGCCGGGAGCACACCGGAAGGTCTGGTGGAGGTGCCCGAAAGGACATAGCTGGCAGGCGAGCGTTGCCAGCCGCGTCACATCAAATGCAGGCTGTCCGTTCTGCGCGGGACAAAAGGTCCTGTCCGGATTTAATGATCTCGCTTCGCTGCATCCGCGGCTTGCGGTCCAGTGGGACCGGAAAAAGAACGGCGCGCTGACGCCGGAGGCGGTGAGCGCATATTCCAATCGCCGCGTGTGGTGGCTCTGTGACAAGGGCCATTCCTTCTGTGCGGTCATCGCCCACCGTGTGAATAAGGGGAGCGATTGCCCGTACTGCACCAACCGCAAGGTTCTGCCGGGATTTAATGATCTGGAGACCAAGGAGCCGGTGATCGCGTCGCAATGGCATCCAACCCTTAACGGCAGCTTCACGCCGCAGCAGGTGACGCCCGGCAGCAGCCGGAAGGCCTGGTGGCTGTGTGAAAACGGCCATGCGTGGCGGGCGGTCGTCAGCAGCCGCACGGGAAAGCAGCGCTGCGGCTGTCCAATCTGCGCGGGCCGGCCATTGGACCGATGCACAGCGATTTTAAGTGAACCTCCGGCGGAGCCGGTAAAAATAAGTGCCCAAACTGCGGGGAGCCGCAGAAAACATATACTGTAGGAGGATCATTATGAAACATAAGCTGCTATCCATTTTACTATGCCTCGCGATGGCGCTGTCGCTCTTACCGACGGCAGCCCTGGCGGAGGGGGCGACAGGCGCTGGACCGATCAAGGTAGGGGGGAAGACCTATAGTTCGTTTAGCGACGCCGTCAATGCGGCGCCTGACGAAAACGGCGTCATCACCTATGAGATCAGTGGTAAGGTTGATGTGACTGATACCGGCTGGGTGCAGGTCGCAAAAGCTGGTCTGGCCGACCTCTCCAAGGTCGCGTTCGTTGGCATAAACGACGATGCGGAAATCTGCATCACCGGCGGTCTTGCAATCTTGGCTGATCAGAAGTACGACATCGATGTCAGTTTTACAAACCTGAAGCTGAGCAAACCTAATCCAACTTATGGTGGTGACTACGGTCACAGCACCAATTACTTCACCTGCTGGCTCCGCAACACCGGCGCGGCGGAAAACACCGTGACCTACACGAACTGTGTTTTCCCGAACGGCGTGTGCAACAACCAGTACGGCAAGACGGTGTTTGACAGATGCCAGTTCACCAATGATACTTCTGGTAAGTTCAATCTGTGGAACTACGGCGGCAATACCGAAGTGAAGGGCAGCACCTTCACCGGCACGCGCGGCATCAAGACCTACAACGAGGGGGATTTGGATGTTGCGCCCACGGTGACGGTCACGGACACGAGCTTTGACGGTCTGACTGAAAAGGCGGCTATCGTTGCTTCCAAGCCTACGAATATCACGCTGACGACTGTGACCGCTACGGACTGCACTAAGGGCCTGCTTCAGAAGGACATTGAAGGCTCTAAGGGCGAGCAGAAAGTCACCATCGAGGCCAACGGCACCGGCATCAGCGGTGACTTTAATATTACAGCCCAAAAGGATGCCGAAGCCGCCAAGAACGAGTTCAACATCACAGCCGGTACGTTCCCCGGAGGAATCAACAATGACTACCTTGCGCCTGGTGCAAATTTTGACGCGACCACAGGCGAGGTTAAAATGTCGTATGTTGCCAAAATCGGCGATACCGAGTATCCCACCCTCGCCGACGCCTTTGCGGCCACAGACAAAACCGGCGACACCGTGATCGAGCTGCTGGACGACATCAATATGACCGGTAAGAGCTGGACGCCGGTGAGTGTGGATGGATACCATGGTCAGGGCGTCATCACCCTGAACGGCAACGGCAAGACCATCACCGGCTTGAGCGCCCCCTTGTTTGCGGGCGGCTTTGCGGGCAAATCCGGCATTGTGATCAAGGATCTGACCATTGCTGATGCGGATATCAACGACACAACGAATGATCAGGGAATCGGCGCATTTATCAACTGCGTGGATTCCATGACTCGAATCGAACTGGATAACTGCCATCTGAAGAACAGCAAAATTGTCAGCACCGGCGGCGCGCGCGTCGGCGGTCTGATCGGCTGGACATCCGGCTATAACAAACCGAACGACGGCCCGGTCGATACCAAGGTCACGCTTACAAACTGCTCCGTCGAGAATGTGACGATTGAGGCGAAGGGCTCTGTCGGCGGCCTGATCGGTCACGCCGGTGCGAATCCCGCCACCTATCACACCATCACGGGCTGCACTGTAAAGGACAGCACTCTGAAGTGCACTGAGACGGGAAAGAGCTGGCGCGTCGGCGATCTGGTCGGCACGGCGAATGTCGGTCAGGTCACCGTTGACGCTGCTACTTCCGCAAGCCAGAATACCTTGACGCAGGAAAATGCAAGCACCCAAAAGCCCGAAGGCAACATCTTCGGCCGTAAAGAGGTCGGCAAAGCCGGTCTTGTGATCATTGACAACAAGGTCGTTGCCGCCGGTACTGATTACGGCGATGGCGATATTGTTAACAAGAACGCCAACGAAGTGCTTGTGGAGGTTTCGAAGGGTCATTGGGTGAAGCCGAACGAGGATGCGGTCGCTATGATCGGGGCAAGGGAGTACTCCACCCTCCCCGACGCTATCACCGCCGCCAAGGACGGCGACACCATCAAGCTGCTGAAGGACGTGACCGTTACCAAGCCGATTGAAGTCACGAAGAGCATGACGCTTGATCTGAACGGTCATGTACTGACTGCTGCGACGGCATCAACAGCTACCGTAAAAAACAGCGCGATTTGGGTCACTGCTGAAAAGGTAAATTTGACCATCGATGGCACGACCGCAGGGAGCGGTATGACGATGGGAGATACGCATGATACCAACTGGGAGGCAAAAGTGTGGGGCTTTGTTGACCTTCGCGAGGGTTCTGCTGGTTCTACGGTAACTGTTAACGGTGGATCTTATACCGGCAGCACCTGCGCAAGCGACAGCTATCACTACACTGCATTGTTTACGGTGGGCAGTGAGAGCAAGTTGGTCCTGAACAATGTCAGCGCCGAGACGGACGAGCGCGTTGTGAAGGCTTCCAGCTGCGGTGAGGTCGTTGTCTCTGGTGGTACCTATAATATCACTGGTATTAATGCGTTCTTAGGCGCTGCTTTTGAAACCAAGACCGCATCGTTCACCGACATGAAGCTGACCGCAAAATACGGCGGCTGCGTGCAGGTTGGAAGCAATGCAACATTGGAAAATTGCGAGATCAAAGTTACGGATATCAGAACTGGAGATGGCACGTACTTGAATTGTGCGGTGGCTGTTCAGTATGGCGGCACCGCCACTGTAAAGAGCGGCACCTATACCGCTCCGTATGCTGCCTATGTTTACAACTCCGGCGGTACGATCAACATTGAGAACGGTACATTTACCGGTGTTGTTCGCGCTGATGCTACAACTGACACAACAGCTGTTATCAATATCAAAAATGGCTCTTTCAATGGCGAAATTCAGAAGGGCGGCGGCCCGGGCAGCGAGACCATCTCCATCACCGGCGGCACGTTCAGCTTTGATCCGAGCACGAAGGTCAAGAACAACGGGACAGACTACATCGTCAAGCGCGCTGGCAGCGAGGGCGCTTATACCTACACGGTTCTTGCAAAATCCGATTTGACCTCCGGCGTGTATCTGACCGACCCCTCCGGCGCTCTGGCAAGCAATTACTATGTGAGCAGCACCGCGAACGGTGTCTGGACGGTCAGCTACTCTGCGCCCAGCTCCGGCGGCGGTTCCAGCTCTTCCTCCAGACGCTATGACGTCTCCGCGCCCTCTGTCAAGCACGGCGATGTGACCGTCAGCCCCAAGAGCGCCTCCAAGGGCGATACCGTGACCATCACCGTCAAGCCCGACAATGGCTATGAGCTGGACGAGTTGACTGTCACCGACAAGGACGGCGACACTGTGAAGCTCCAGAACAAGGGCGGCAACAAGTACACGTTTACCATGCCCGGCAGCAAGGTCACTGTGGAGGCCACGTTCACTCTGGAGAAAGAGGAGAACCTGCCCTTTGCCGACGTGGCGGAGGACTGTTGGGCCGTGGAGGAGATCACCTGGGCCTATGAAAACGGCTATATGAACGGTGTCAGCGCCGAGCGGTTCGCCCCCGGCAGCACGGTAACCCGCCAGCAGCTGTGGATGGTTTTGGCCCGTCTGACGGAGTTCAATCCCTCCAACATGACCGAGGCGCAGCACTGGGCCGTGGAGAGCAAGATTTCCGACGGCAGCAACCCCGGCGGCGCCCTGACCCGCCAGCAGATGGTGACCATCCTGTACCGCTGGGCGCAGCAGATGGGCTATGACGTGTCCGGGCGGGCCGATCTGTCCGCGTTCCCGGACAACGCCTCCGTGGCCGCTTACGCCACGGAACCCATGACCTGGGCTATCGCAGAGGGGATCATCTCCGGCACCACTGAGGGCCTGCTGAACCCTGCCGGCACGGCCACTCGCGCCCAGTTTGCGGTGATTTTGTACCGGTTCTTTGAAAATGTGATGTAAGTACCATGCTTTGCTTCAGGGCGGTCCTTCGGGGCCGCCCTGTTTTTCTGTCCGATGGCGGGATGCAAAGCCATCAAGATACGAGATGAATGGATATATCTCCTGCATGTGCCGCAATGTCTATGAAACTCCCTGGGACGCACTGTGCGTCCCGGGGAGTTTCGGGCATAGAGGGGCGTCCCATGAAGTCGCTGGCCGTACGGCAGGACACGGCAGCGAGGGGCCAGACAAGGAGCAAAGAGGGATCCATTCAACCGTTAGGCCGGCGGCGGTTCCTGAAATAGAGCCGGAGGGCGGCAGGCAGACGCGATCCGCTTCTCTGCATGTCAGCTTTGACGGCCCAAGGCAG
>OJQL01000436.1_pt1 | contig 45924 bp, 43 predicted proteins | sample 1598731 | NCBI WGS metagenome assembly OJQL01 (sample SAMN03922510, study PRJEB24848) | human gut metagenome | isolation source: stool sample | host: Homo sapiens | place: Germany | collected 2010-02
CGGCGGCGCTGTCCACGCCCTTCCCCCGCCCGGCGAGGCCCAGCAGGGAGCGCGCCTCGGAGAGGTTCACGCGCAGTATGTCGGGGCGGAAGGCCGCGAGCAGCCGGCCCGCCTCGGCCAGCCGCCAGGGGCTGGCGCCCACGCCGACGGGGTCGAGCACCACGGGCTTGCCCTGCCGCGAGCCCTCGCGCCCGGAGATGAGGCAGGCGTCGAACTTCGCGCGGGAGGGCGTGCCGCAGTTGAGGACCTCCGCGTCCGCTATGCGGGCTATGTCCGCCATCTCCTCGGGCGCCTCGGCCATCATCGGGCTCGCGCCGAGGGCGAGGGCGATGTTGGCGCAGTCGTTGGCGGTCACGATGTTGGAGATGCAGTGCAGCAGCGGGCGGCGGCGGCGTATATCGTCGAGGCGGGTGAGCTCGGGCATTTATTTCAGCTCCAGACTTCTCTGCAGTATCTTGAGCGCGCCTCCGGCCCTGAGGGCAAAGACGAGCACGCCGGCGATGATGGAGCCGGCGACGGTGGAGATGAGGAAGGGGATGATGTAGGCGGTGACGGCCAGGGTGGCGGCGTCCCCGTTCATGAACAGGATGGACACCGGCCAGGCGCAGAGGCCGCCCAGCACGCCGGTGCCGAGCATCTCGGCCGCGAGCGTGACGAGGATGGCGGCGACTTCATTCTTGTTGCGCAGCGCCTTGTAGGCAAGGCCGCAGCAGAGCGCGCCCACCATGCTGCCGGGGAAGGCCATGAGCGTGCCCGCGCCGACGAGGTTGCGGATGAGGCTGGCGCAGAAGGCCACGCCCACGCCGTAGCCGGGGCCCAGGAACACGGCGCACAGGACGTTCACCATGTGCTGGGTGGGCGAGCACTTGCTCCCGAAGACGGGGAAGCTGACAAAGGCGCTGCCCACTACGGCGAGCGCGACGAATATGGCGGCGATAGCGAGTTTCTTGGTGCTGTTGCTTCTCATTTTTGACACTCCTTTTCATCAAAAGACGCGGAGAAAAACGGCGATATGCGGCGTTTCCCCCGTAGGATACAAGGTCGGTCGAGGCTTGCTGGCCTCCTCTCACGCCGGAACACGGCTTCCCATCGCTGCATATCTGGCCCGGACGCAGGGCGCTCCCCCTCCATCCGCCGCCGGCACGGCCGGCACGCCGAAACTCTTTTCCCCTCGCGCCTCCTTTTAAAGAGCGTCAAAAAACAAAAGGCTCCCATACGGGAGCCGGCAGGCGAAAATGACTCCCTCCGGCGGCATTACCCGCATCAGGTCATAGGGTCGAAGCGAATACTTCCTCTCAGCCCGGAGGCTCCCCTGTTTTTTGCGAGCCCATTATCTCACCGCGGCGCGGCCTTGTCAAGTTTCCGCTTGCAATCGGGAAAAGGCGGGCGTATAATAATTCATGTCAACAGGGGAGCTCTGTGAGGGCTGAGAGGAGGCGCGAGCCTCGACCCGACCTGATTTGGATAATGCCAACGTAGGGAAATATTGCAGCTTCTGCCGCAGGCTTGCCTTATTTGGCGTGCCTGCGTTTTTTGTTTGGGAGGAATGGCTATGAAAATGGACCCCGCGGAGCTCCGGCTCTACGCCGTGACGGACAGGGCCTGGACGGACGGCGCCGAGGGCGTCTGCCGCCAGGTGGAGGCCGCGATAAGGGGCGGCGCGACCTTCGTGCAGGTGCGCGAAAAGCACCTGGAGCACGACGAATTTCTGGACGAGGCCAAAAAGGTCGTCGCCATCTGCCGCGCCCACGGCGTCAAGTGCGTAATAAACGACGCCGTCGACATCGCCGTGGAGTCCGGCGCGGACGGCGTGCACGTCGGCCAGGAGGACCTCGAGGCCGGCCTCGCCCGCGAGCGGCTGGGCCAGGACAGGATAATCGGCGTCTCGGCGCACAACGCGGAGGAGGCCCGGCGCGCCCAGGCCGCGGGCGCGGACTACATCGGCTCCGGCGCGGCCTTCGCCACCAGCACCAAGGAGAACGCCTCGCCCATAGGGCCCGAGGGCCTGCGCAGCGTTGTAGAGGCCGTGGACATCCCCGTCGTCGCCATCGGCGGCATCACGCGCGAGAACATCTCGGAGCTCGACGGCCTGGGCCTGGCGGGCGTCGCCGTGGTCTCCGCGCTCTTTGCCCAGCCGGATGTGGAGGCCGCCGCGCGCGAGCTGCTGCCGCTGTGCGAAAAGCTCGCGGAAAAGTGAATAACACGCAGAAAACCGGGTAAGACCCGTTTCTCAAGCGGTGCATTGGGGGCACCACCTTGCGCCGCTATACAAAAGCAATGCTTGGAAAGGAAGAGAAGTATGAAGACAGCATTGACTATCGCTGGAAGCGACTCCAGCGGAGGCGCCGGTATCCAGGCGGATATCAAGACCATGACTCTCAACGGCGTATTCGCCATGAGTGCCATAACGGCCCTGACCGCCCAGAACACGACCGGCGTCACAGACATCATGGAGGCCACACCCGAGTTCCTGGCCGAGGAAATAGACGCCGTGTTCACCGACATCTATCCCGACGCGGTCAAGATAGGCATGGTCTCCTCGGCGGGGCTCATCGAGCTCATCGCCGCGAAGCTGCGCGAGTACGGCGCAAAGCACATCGTCGTCGACCCCGTCATGGTGGCGACGAGCGGGGCAAAGCTCCTGCGCGACGACGCCATAGACACGCTCAAGCGCGCGCTGCTGCCCCTGGCCGAGGTCGTCACGCCCAACATCCCGGAGGCGGAGATCCTCTCCGGTATGAGCATCTCCGGCGCGGCGGACATGGAGGCCGCGGCGAAGAAGATCAGCGCCGAATACGGCTGCGCCGTCCTCTGCAAGGGCGGGCACGACACCAACGACGCCAACGACCTGCTCTGCCACCCGGACGGCACCACCCGCTGGTTCATGGGCAGGCGCATCGCCAACCCGAACACCCACGGCACGGGCTGCACGCTCTCGAGCGCCATCGCCGCGAACCTCGCCAAGGGCTTCAGCCTCGAGGACTCCGTGGAGCGCGCCAAGACCTACCTCTCCGGCGCCCTTGCGGCCATGCTCGACCTCGGGCACGGCTCCGGGCCCATGGACCACGCCTTTGACATAAAGGCCGAGTACAGAATGGAGGCGCGCGCATGAAAAAGACCTCCACCTTCCAGAACGGCCTCATCTGGTTCGGCGCGGGCGTTTCCATCGCCGAGATACTCACCGGCACCTACTTCGCCCCGCTCGGCATGACTAAGGGCATCCTCGCCATCGTCGTCGGCCACATAATCGGCTGCGCGCTCTTCTTCTTCGCGGGCCTCATCGGCGGCCGCACGGGTCTGAGCGCTATGGAAACGGTCAAGATGTCCTTCGGCAAGAGGGGCGGACTGCTCTTCGCCTTTTTGAACGTCCTGCAGCTCGTGGGCTGGACGGCCATCATGATCTATGACGGCGCGCTCGCCACCAACGGCATCTTCGACACCGGCGCCTGGGTCTGGTGCCTCGTCATAGGCGTGCTCATCCTCGTGTGGATACTCATCGGCATCACGAACCTCGGCTGGGTGAACAAGATCGCCATGGCCGCGCTGTTCATCCTGACGCTGGTGCTCTGCAAGGTCATCTTCTTCGACGGCAACCCCGGCGCGGACACCTCCGCCTTCGGCGAGGCCATGAGCTTCGGCGCGGCGGTGGAGCTCGCGGTGGCGATGCCGCTCTCCTGGCTGCCGCTCGTGAGCGACTACACGCGCGAGGCGCAAAAGCCCTTTGCCGCCACCCTGGCCAGCACGCTGACCTACGGCCTCGTGTCCTGCTGGATGTACATAATCGGCATGGGCGCGGCCATCTACACCGGCGAGGGCGACATAGCCCTCATCATGGTGAAGGCCGGCCTCGGCATCGCGGCGCTTGTGATCCTCATCCTCTCCACGGTAACCACCACCTTCCTCGACGCCTGGAGCGCGGGCATCTCCTCCGAGAGCCTCTCCAAAAAGCTCTCCGGCAAGTGGGTGGCGGTCGTCGTGACGGTCATCGGCACCGTGGCGGCGATACTCTTCCCGATGGACGACATCACGAACTTCCTCTACCTCATCGGCTCCGTGTTCGCGCCCATGATAGCCGTGCAGCTCGCCGACAACTTCATCCTCAGGCGCTCGAGCTTCCAGCTCTCCTTCGACTGGGTGAACCTCTCCGTCTGGCTGGTGGGCTTCGTGCTCTACCGCGTGCTGATGACGGTGGACATCGTCGTCGGCAACACCCTGCCCGACATGGTGATAACGATGATCCTCTGCGTCATCGTCCGCAAGCTCGCCGGCAAGCGCGCCGCCTGAGCGAAAACACGTATACAATATAATGAGGCCCCGGGTCACTTGGCCCGGGGCCTTTTCTCATTCCTCCGCCGCGCCGGAGACCCGGTCGGCTATGTAGCCCTGCACGTCGTCAAAGGGGATGCCCAGGGCGACGGAGAACTCGCCGTAGAGCAGGTTCTCGGCCCGCTTCATGAAGCGGGCGTCCACCTGGCCGAACTTGCGCTTCCTGCTTTCCACGTACTGCTTTTTCGCGTAGATGGACATCACGAGCTCTATGAGGTCCGAGCAGCTGTGGGAGCCGAGGGCCTCCTGATAGTGGGCCGCGAGCTGGGTGAAGTTGCGGTCGTGATATACCTCGGCGCTCATGCCGGGTATGGCGTCTATGAGCTTTTCCGCCTCCTCCCGGCTGATGACCGGGCGCATGAATACCTTCGTGTCCACCGGGATGCGTATCGTGCCGTCCTGATACAGGGGCTTGAGCAGGTAATACTGCCGCGCCGCCTCGCCGGGCCTGGGCTTGGGCGTGTCCACCGCCTCCACCCGGCAGACGCCCGTTCCTCCGTATACTATCAAGTCTCCAATTTGATATATTTTCGCCCCACCTGTCGTTGAATATGGCTTACTCATTGTTATTTCGTGTATATTTTATCACATTTGCGGTTTAAATGTAAGTAAAAAATCCGACCGCGTAAAAAACTTGTTAATTTCTCCCCTTCGTGATATCATCTGGGGCAAAGGAGGAGAGCATATGATACTCTGCTTTTCCGGCACGGGCAACAGCCTGTATGCCGCGCGCATCATCTCCGCCGTCACCGGCGACGAGATCGTCTCGCTCAACGACCGGCTCAAGCACGGAGGCCCCGCGGCGTTCTCGTCGGAGCGCCCCTTCGTGGCCGTCGTGCCCACTCACGCCTGGCGCATACCCGGCTCCATCGAGGCCATGTTCCGCCGCGCGAGGTGGGAGGGCAGCCGCAAGCTGTATTTCTACCTCACCTGCGGCTCCGAACCCGGCAACGCCGCCAAGTACTGCCGCCGCCTCTGCGAGGAAATAGGCATGGAGTACATGGGCACGGGCGTCGCCGTCATGCCCGAAAACTACCTCGTCATGTTCCCCACGCCCGACAGCGCCGAGGCCGCCGCCATAATCGAGCGCGCCGAGCCAGGCATAGAGGCCGGCGCCCGTGAGATCGCCGCCGGCAGGCCCCTCGCCGACCCGAAGATCGGCGTCGTGGACAGGCTCCGCAGCGGCATCGTAAACGACATGTTTCGCACCTTCTATGTCAAGGACAGGCCCTTCCGCGTCTCGGACAAGTGCATAGGCTGCGGCAAGTGCGCAAAGCTCTGCCCCGTGAACGACATCTCCCTGCGCGACGGCCGCCCCGTCTGGCAGGGCCGCTGCATGCACTGCATGGCCTGCATAAGCGCCTGCCCCGTGCAGGCAATCGAATACGGCCGCGCCTCCGTCGGCCGCCCGAGGAACTACCTCACCCGCGTGCCCGCGCAATACGCTGAAAGGAAGCAGGAAGAGACTTGAAACGACACTCCAGGCCCGTCGGCCTCCTGACGGCAATACTGCTCGGCCTTGCGTGCAGCGTTGTGGTGACGCTGTTCGTGCTCTGGGCACACCCCGTCTCCGTCCTGGCCATGCTGGGCAAGATGCTGCGCCAGCCGCTCATTCTGTTCCTGAACTGGCTGCCCATAGCCCTGCTCACCGCGGCCTTTGCCTTCGCGTTCCGGAACGTGTTCTTCAGCTCCGCGCTCGTGGGACTCATAGCGGGCGCCATGTCCCTCATAAACCGCGTCAAGCTCACCATCCGCGGCGAACCCTTCGTGCCGAGGGATATCTCCCTCATCAAGGAGGCCGCGGACGCCGCGGGCAGCTACGACATGACCCTGCCCTGGTTCCAGATAGGCTGCCTTGTTGTGATGACGGCGGTGTTCATCGTCCTGGGCGTGCTGCTGCCGCTCAAAAAGTCGGAGGACGCGCCGAAAAAGCGCGGCGCGCTCGTGCGCGTCACAGGCTTCGTGCTCTGCCTCGCCGTGCTCGTCGGCGCGGTCGGGCTGGTGTACAGCTCCACGGACCTCTACAACTCCTTCGAGACCACGGAGCCCTACAACCTCAGCTCCGTGAACAACGAGCTCGGCTTTGCCTACTACTTCTGCTACCACTTCTCCACATATAAAATAGAAAAGCCCGAGGGCTTCGACCGCGACGAGGCCGCCTCCTGGGAGACCGGCTATGAGAGCGCGCCCGACGCCGCGGACGTGAACGTCGTGTTCGTCATGAACGAGGCCTTCTCGGACATCCTCAACGAGGACGTGTTCGTCTTCCCCGAGGGCGAGAACCCGATGGAGGTCTACAACACCATGGCCGAGGGCGAAAACGCCTGGGCGGGCCACATCGTGGTGCCCTATTTCGCAGGCGGCACGGCGGACACGGAGTTCGACGTCGCGTCCGGCATGCAGACGAACCTGCTCAATCCCGCCGCGCCCTCGCTCACCGCCTTCCGCACCGTGAACCGCGACCTCGACAGCATCTTCCGCGTCTTCGGCGCAGACGGCTACACCAGCTGCTTCATGCACCCGGGGCAGAGCTGGTTCTATAACCGCGAGAACGTCTACGACTGGTTCGGCGCGGACGAGAGCTTCTTCGTCGAGGACTTCGACGCCGAGTACAAGGGCAGCTGGGTCACGGACGAGAGCGTCCTGCGCGAGCTCGTCTCCCGCTTTGAGGAGAAGAGCGCCGGCGGCGGGCTGGACTTCACCTACGCCGTCACCATCCAGAACCACATGTCCTATACCGCCGAGAAATACGGCGACTACGTCTGCCCCGAGGTGGAGACCACGGCGGAGCTCTCGCCGGAGATCCAGACCGCCGTGAACGTCTACGCCGAGGGCATAAGGGACGCCAACGCGATGCTCGAGGACCTGACGGAGTTCTACTCCGAGCAGTCCGAGCCGGTGCTGCTGGTGTTCTTCGGCGACCACCTGCCGTATCTGGGCGACAACCGCCAGGGCTATGCCGAGCTCGGCCTGCCCGCGGCAAGCGTCACAGGAGGGGAGGACCCCTTCGCGGCCTACACCGCGCCCGTCCTCTTCTGGTGCAACGACGCCGCGGCCGAGGCGCTGGACTTTGCAAACGCGATCGAGGCGCTCGACCTGCCCGCCGACGGGCGGATAAGCGCCTGCTACCTCGGCGCCGTAGTGCTCGAGCTCACGGGCCGCGGCGAGGTCTCGCCCTGGTTCGCCTTCCTCAACGAGATGCGCCGCGAGCTGCCCGTGCTGCACAACGGCTATTATGAGAGCGCCGACGGCGAGATCACAACGGAGCCGACGGCCGAAGAGGCCGCCCTCGTGAGCCGCATGCGCTGCTGGGCCTACTACAAACTGCGCTACGGCGTGGTGAAATGAGACAAAAAAGAGCCGAAAAAAGGGGCCGTCAGTGGTGACGGCCCTCATTTTTGGCCCTTTACAGAAAAAATATGTGAATCTGCGGAAAAACGTGGTATAATGGTCCCGTCGGTAAGCCGACCAAGCCCCTCCCGGGGCCGGAAGAAGGAGGCACAGAAATGGGCATTAGGATAATAACCGTCAGCCGCCAGTTCGGCAGCGGCGGCAGGACCATCGCAAAGGAAACAGCCGAGAGGCTCGGCTGGAAATACTATGACAAGGAGCTCGTCAAGAAGATCGCCGAGGAGAGCGGCCTCGCCGAGAGCTACATACTCGAGAGCGGCGAATACGCCTGCTCCACCAGCAGCTTTCTCTTCAACTGGGTCATGAACGCGGAGGGCGCCCGCAGCGGCAGCCTGCCCATCTCCGACCAGCTCTACATTATACAGCACAACATCATCAAGGACCTCGCCGAGCACGAGCGCTGCGTCATCGTGGGCCGCTGCGCGGACTACATCCTGCGCGACAGGACGGACTGCCTACACACGTTCTTCCACGCGGACAACGCCTTCCGCGCCGACCGCATCGTCCGCCTGTACGGCGAGCGCCCGGAAAAGCCCGAGAAGCGCCTCAAGGAGAAGGACGACAAGCGCCGCGCCTACTACCGCCACTATACCGGCCACCAGTGGGGCCTCGCCGAGAACTACGACATCTGCCTGGACTCCGGCCGCCTGGGCATAGACCAGTGCGTGGACATCCTGGTCAACGCGGCAAAAGCGTAATAAGCAAAAAAGAAGCCGGAGCAAAGGTAACTTTGCTCCGGCTTTTGGTGCGCGAGGCGGGACTTGAACCCGCACGTGCGTAGTGCACACTAGAACCTGAATCTAGCGAGTCTGCCAATTCCACCACTCGCGCATTTGGAATGCTCGACTATAATAGCACCTGCGCGGAGAAATGTCAACAAAAACTTGGCCGTTATTGACACGCCCGCCGCGCAGGTGATAACATAGTCCCACGCCGGTGTGGTGGAACTGGCAGACACAAGGGACTTAAAATCCCTCGCCGCAGGCATACGGGTTCGAGCCCCGTCACCGGCACCAGCCGCCTCGCGCATTCAGCGCGGGGCGGTTTTTACGTTGCGGCCTCATTTCGGAAAAACGTCAATGATGGCCTGAGCAGATGCCAGCTTTGAATTGAAGTCAAGGTGCGTATAGATATTTGCGGTGGTGGAAATGTTGCTGTGCCCAAGCCACTCCTGAATATCCTTGAGGCTTACTCCGTTGGCGTACAGCAGGCTCGCGCAGCTGTGCCTGAGGTCGTGGAAACGTATCCTCCTCAAACCGTTTTCTTCGAGCAAAACAGGAAATCTGGATGAGATGTAGCCGGGCTTTATGCGTTCTCCAAGCTCGTTGACATACACGAAGTCGAGATACTTGGTGCAGTATGCTTTGCCGCAGGCATCTCGGTTTTTCTCCTGCTCTTTTCGCATCTCCTGCAGCAGTGATGCAAACGGCAAGACCAGTGGGAGCGTCCTTCTGCTGGATTTTGTCTTTGTCCTCGCCTTTTCCACGACTTCATATTTCCCGTCTACAACTGCCTCGGTAACTGTGTACTTTATGGTCAGCAGATTTCGCTCGAAGTCTATTGCGTCCCACCTTAAGCCCACGATCTCGCTGCGCCTCAGTCCGTAGAATGCGCCGAGGATGACTGCCAGTTCGAGCTTTGTCCCCTTGGCCGCTTCGAAGAGCTTGGCCAGCTCGTACCGGTCATAGATATCGGCGGTGTAATCATTCTTCTTCGGGCGCTCTACTCTGTCTGCTGGATTGAAGTTGATAAGCCCCGTTTTGAGTGCATACTGAAGTGCTTTGCGGATGTTAGCGTGTATGTGTATTACAGTGTTGGGTGAAAGCCCCTCCGTATTGAGGCAGTAGGAGTAATAATCTTGGATATCCTTTGGACCGAGTTCTGAAAGCAGCATTCCCTTCGCTGAGAAATACGGAATTATCTTGTTTTCTACTATCCTCGAATACCCTCCATACGTCGTTATCTCCACGCTGTTTTTCATCATCCTGAGCCAGTCGCGCATGAAATCTGTGAACAACGGGCTTTTCTTGCCGGCGTCTGATGAATCCAGAGGCTCAAATGTCTTGCGAGCCTCAACCAGCATCGCCTCGGCCCGCCGCTTATTCCCCTTGACCGGCAGGCCGGTGCTGATGGATTTAGTCCGACGCTTGCCAGTGTAGTCCTTATAGCTCAGTATGATCTGATAATAGCCATTTTGTTCCCGCAGGTGACCTGCTACCACAACGCTCCTCCTTTCGATAGCAGCCTGCACCCGCCATTGACAAGCACAGTGTAACAGGCGAGGCAGCATTCTGCAATCTTGCCGCTCAGGAGCCGGATATCACCTGCAGATAACTCAGGATGTGGAGTTTCGGTATCCTGTAGCTCCGGCCAACACGAAAATGTGCGATGGAGTTTTCCCGAAGGAGCCTATAGCCAGTTTTGGAGCTTACCCCGAGCATTTCGCTCATCTGCTCTACGCTTACCACGTCCGGGTATTGTCGAAACATCGTGCGATAGGCGTCTCTCACGCTTATTACTGGCTGCAAGAAGCCACCTCCATTTTGCCCTCCCTGGACGACATACTTCGCCCAAGGAGGGCTTTGCATTTCCCGCCGTATTTGCCACGCGCCCCGGCGAGGGGATACAGCGAGCCGCCGCTGGCGCGGCTGTCATAGCTCTGCGTGTGCCGGTTGCCGTACACCGCAGGGCTGCCCCCAAGTCCTCGGGAGCGCGTGAGCAAGTACCTTTATCCCCTGCGCTTTCATTGCGAAGCGGCTTGCCAAAGCCGTTTTTGAGGCCGCGTTCATCGCTCAGGCTCACGCCGTCATCGCGCCGCGCCCCACGTCGCTGACCGTCTCCGGTCACGCAGGTTCTGTGCTCGCTGTACCGTGTATTCAGTTGTGGGGAACTCTCAAAAATGTCCCTTCGCTATATAGGCAGCGAAAATGCGATTTTTACAACCTCAGGCCAAATTTTTTTTTGATTTTGCGCAGTCTCTTCGACACCGCCTGCTGCGTGCACCTGAGCACATGGGCCGTCTGTGCTTGTGAGAGGCCGTCAACGCAGAGCAGTGTGAGAAGCTCCAGGTCTGCCTCAGGCAGCTCACACAGCTTCGCAGAAAGCTGGGAATCATCCAGCCCCTCTATCCAGCCGCAGCGGCCGGAATTGAACTCAGGCATCAGGGTATAGCAAGAGCCGCAGGCAGTCTCCAACGGACGCCTGCGGCTCTCGTACGCTCTATCGCGGTTGAATCGTTCGAGGTCGAAGCGGCGCATCTCCTCGATGTCGTTCTCGCTCATGCCTTCTTTCCTGTACCACAGCTCCTTGCGCTTCCACTCAGCGTCAAACCTTCGCTTCTCTTTGGCGTAGTTGTATGACATTAAAATGACCTCCTGCTTTGATTTGGATGGGATCAAAACAGGAGGTCAGGGGTATTTGGCTATGTAGCACTGCCAGCGCCTAGGGCGCATGCTTTCCCATCCCGGTTATAAATTGAGAGGGGTAAGTGAGTTGGCTGTGAGGTTGGTTTTATGCAGCTAATCCTTAATAATCGCTGATTGGCGAGTACTCGACAGGAGCTTCAATAAAGTTACCGTCAGAATCGTATGTGGTAGCAGTAACTTGAAGGCGATAGGAATAGCCGGGCACGACATACCATGGACCAGAGACAGAAATGCGGATACTACCCGACGCTTCCCAGTCATGAATGGTCTCCCACCTGCCGCCGTCTTTTTGCTGTAATTCCGCTAGTAGTTCAACTCTGTAGCCCGAAGGCACACGCACAGTTGCAGTGCAGTCAGCTCGCCCTGAATCGGATATGTTTAGAGACGCAGTTATAATACCTACAATTTCATATCTTGGCTCAATTTCATCTTGTTCTATAAACGGCTTTTCTTCCAATGCGAACACGCTGGGCGCGAGGCATGATATTAACAGCACACAGCATACTAATATTGAGGTTGCTTTTTTCATTTTGTTCCCTCCAAATTTTCATTTAAAAAATCTGCTATCATAACAACTGCTGATTCAAAATCTACGCCCTCAAATGTTACCAAAATAAAATTGATCTTACTACTGTCCGCTATACCTCCAATTACAACTCCACTTTCTTGCTGGGAAATAACTGATTGGATTAGCAGCTTATGCAATCAAGTGTTTTTTTTAGACTCTGGTCGTATCGTCGATGTGTTATAGTCATTTTAGATATAAGCGAAAAAACTAATCAGTGTTATTGAGTAGAAAGCGCCGTTCTTAAACAGCACTGAACAAAATTGTAAATATTAGAAACAGCATGAAGAGCTAGTTAATATGTTTAGAAACCAGTATGACAATATCAACTCTGCAGTTTAACGTACTGACCAATCTGTATTATTGCATGATATAGCACGAGCAGAAATTGAACAACTCTTTGACAAAATGGGAGAGTTGACTTGCAATTTGTAGACCAGCTAAGCAAAGTCAAGGGAATAATTATTAGACGCTCCCGCAAAAAGCGTATAACGTTCAGGCTCATGGCATCTGACGTGAGCCTGAGTACCATATTCAACCCTTACGCCGCAGCGAGCAACCTCATGTGTTCCTGCGGTGTGCAAAGCTCAAAAAGGCTTGCGGTCAGCAGCCTTTCTAGTGTTAGCCACCTGCGAAGGACCGCACTGACGAAACGTCGCCTATGTCTTAGAACACTTTGCCATAGCAGAGAAAAACCTGATCAAAGTATGCCATCAGCAGATTTTTGAAGCGTGTAACATTGTCCGTATGCTCGCTGCGACGACGTGTCAGCAGGCACTGGCCGCGCAAAGCGCTTATAGGCATCTGAAACACCTTCAGGCAGTAGAGTATGGTTATGCAGAACGTATTTACCCGGTCATTCTTGATTTTCCAGACTCAGAACACATAAGGTTGATAAAACGCTTGCTGACGTCAACACCTGCTACTGGAACAAAGCTTTTCATGAAACAACTCCCATGCGGGACAACATCCTGATGCGGAAATTGACATGCGCGTGAAATACGCGGGTAAGCGGCAGGGCCGCACCCATCCAGCCTAAAAGAAAAGACTCCCGCGGGATGAACGGACTGTCTACACTGAGGGTAATTTAAGCTAAAACCCAGCAAGCAATTCTGCCACTTTCGCCCCGCCTTTTGTCTGAAGCGTATCATGCGGATGAAACTGCTGCAACCCCGCCGTTTACGAGGTTATTGTACCAGCAAACCTGCTAATGTGTGTCAAGCACAAAAGAAGGGAAGTACCGGATAAGAAATAGGCATAGCTAGCTCACGGCTCTGCGCCAGCGCAGCTTTTCAAGGGCGTCGTCGAGCTGCTCACCGGGAATGACGACGTAATCCAGCCCGCCCGCATGTTGATCCCGCAAGTCCAGCGTCCGCGAGACTTGCTCCGCGTCCGGCCTATAGGCATAATAGCTGCCGCCCTGCCCGACGAGCACTATGTCGTTGGTGTGGCTGGCCTTCATGCTTCTATACTGCGCGTAAGCTGCGGTGTGCAGGTCGTACTCTGCCAGCTCTGCCTCCGTCATGTAGCGGTCAGAGGCTATGAGTTCGTCTATGCGCCTTGCAACAGCACTCCATTTCAGGTTCACAACCTCGCATCCGAGCTTTTCGAGGCGGATGCCTTTGGCGTCGTGCCATTCGTGGCTGCCTGACGCGCCGGATAGCGCCGGACTATGACCGCCTATCCCGTATAGGTCTTTGAGCGCAGCGGCCTTCTCGCTCCTGGAGCGTTCCTCGGTGAAGTACTTGAAAATGCGCCACTTGCTGCCCGCGATTCCGCCGCCCCGGCAAAGCTCCTTGTCTATCTCGTCCTGCGTTATGAAGCTGTTGACCTCAGGCACGCGCTCCATGTCTGACTCAAACTTGCGCCGGTCGAGAAGCTGTGCGGCGAGGGAGACGAAGATGCCGTCAACGTCGTGGTTGTGGAAGCGCAGCACACTGCGGTCAGCCTTGTAAGCCTCACGGAAATCGAGATAGTCGCCCAAAATCGCCTCACGGCCTTCTGGGCCTGCGAGCTTTGCGGTTATCTGCTGCACGGCCTCCGGGTAGCCGCCGTCCGTATCCGCAAGGCTCGGGAACAGGCCCTCGTTGCCTTCGCTGAGGTCTCGGCACAGGTGCCAGAGCTTCTGTGCGATCAGCTCGCGCTCGTAGTCCTCGGCCCCGGCGACCTCGTCCTTTGTGGCGTATCGCCCATCGCCAAGCAGCTCACCTATGCGTGCAGCGGCGTCTGCCCACATTATGAGCTGCGCGCCGCGCTCGTAACGCGCCTGCTCGCCCTGGGCAATGCGGATGCCGTCCTCGGAAAACCACACGGCGTATTTATAACCATCCACGGTAAAGCCGTTGCCGCCGTGGTAGACAGTCGGCAGGAAGGCGGCTATTTCATCAACTGAGCGCCACTTCTCAAACTCCGCGACCACGCGCATACGCAGCCCGTCCGTGTTGCCACCGAGCCGGAGAACGTCGTCCATGACCTCCTGCGGGAAAGAGAAAGCGGAGGGCGCTTGCGCGTCCTCCGCTTCGTCGAAGAGATTCAGTTGTAGATCAATTCGTTCAGAACTACTTCTTCGGCCTGAGCCTTGCAGCTGTTCATGAGGCCCGTCCACTTCATCGGGTCGGCGGCTTTCAGCTCCTCTGTCGCGCCCGCTTCCGCCGCCAGCTTCGGCAGCATCAGGTCGATGCGGCTCTGCGCCGCCGTTTCTATCTCGTGCAGGTGCGGCCACAGCGTCCCGTTCATCAGGAGCTGGTTCCACAGTATAGGCCGGTGCTCCTTGAGGTAGCGCTGTCTCAGCCTCCCGTAGCGGCCTATTGGCTCCGTCTCGGGCAGGCTCAGCTCGGGCAGCAATATTTCGTCCTTCATTGTATAATTCAGTTCCATGTGTTCTGCTCCTTTCTTCGCGCCTCACCGTGCGCTCTATCTGTCTTAATACTATTCCGCTTATCTCGCTGACCGCCGTGCCGAGGGCGGTCACGGCCTCGGGTGTGTCCCACTCAAAGACCGCCTCGTAGTCCTGCGGCTCTAAGTAGTTTTCCGGCTCGAAGCCGCAGCGCCGGAGCAGCGTGTGGGCTATGCTGACGGCGGCAGCCTCGCGGAAGGACACTCCTATGTTGAAATCATCGTACTCCTCAAGCGAGGAGCCGTCAACGATGCCGAGGATATCCCGGCTGTTGCCCATCCAATACTCGTCCGCAAGCAGCGCAGCGGCGGTCTCAAGCTGAGAAGCGAGGCTCACGCCGCGCTCAGCGCCGAAGCTGTCCTCCAGCGCCGACGAGACCGCCTCGACGTTCCCACTGCCTATCTCCCACGGCGAAAACGGGCGCGAGCTGCGCCGGGTGCCGGTGTCGGCGATGTCGAAGACATAGCGGAGCCTCGGCGCGTCGCCGGAGTTGTCCACGAGCGCGATGCCCTTCGCGCCGTGCCGGACATAGCGGCGCATGGTATCGTTCCACACCTCGTAGCTCGCGCAGGCTGTGGCCCCCGGCCGCTGAGCGTGGATCATAAGCTGGTCGGCGAACGGGTACTTGTATAGCCGCGACGCGGTGTCCAAAAACGCCGTCCAAGCGCCCGCACTGCCCGCCAGCACCTGCGCAGTCTCGCGGGCCAAGGCCAGGTAAGTGTCCACCTTAGCAGGCATCGCGCCCGCCTCCTTTCTATGTTGATGTGAGTTGAGTTTTACCTATCCTTCCTCCCAAAATCCAGCCAGTAGATCACCCTCTCGCCGTCATCCTTGAGGATGAGGTCGGCGGGGTAGTAGGCGTCGCGTTTGGCGGAGTAGACCTCGTCTATATGTATCCGCCCGTCGCGCAGGAGCTGGGCGGCCTGAGACTTGCTCAGGCGGATGCGCTTGGCAGCGAGGAATTTGTTGTCTGTCCAAAGCGCGAAGCGGCAGACGCTGCTCTCGCAGAAATAGCCCTTCTTGCCCGTCACGACATTGCAGCCGCAGCGCGGGCATTTTCCTATGACCTCGCCCTGCGCGGGAAACTGCGGCGTGGCCAGCTTCGGTGTGTAACTGCCGCACAGCTCGCGCACCATGCCCTCTATGCCTGCCATGAACGCCTCCGGCGAAAGCTCGCCGCGCTCGACCTGGATGAGCTTCTGCTCCCACTCGGACGTGAGTTCCGCCGAGGCAAGTTGCTCCGGCAGCACAGCCGTGAGTGCCGCGCCCGTCTGCGTAGGTATGAGGGCTGTGTTCTTCTTTGCCCTCTTTCGCTCTATGAAGCCCGCAGCCACCAGCTTCTCGATGATGCCTGCCCGTGTCGCGGGCGTACCCAGCCCCTTGCGCTCGGCTTCGTCGGGCGTCTCCCCGGCGTTCTCCATAGCAGCAAGCAGACTGCCCTCAGTGAAATGCGCCGGGGGTGAGGTCTGGCCCTCCTTGACCTCGGTGCTCAAGACGGGCAGCTCGTCGCCCTCGTGCAGCTCCGGCAGGGAGCTGTCCCGGCGCTCGGTGCTGTCGTAAGCGCGCCAGCCGGGTTCGAGGATGGTCTTGCCCTTGACGCTGTATGTGACCCCGCCGCAGACAAGCTCGACGCTCGTCTCCAGCCAGCGGTGGGGCGCGCAGACGGCCCGGAGCACCTGCGCCGCCATGAGCCGGAGCAGCTCGCGCTCGCCAGCGGGCAGGGCGTCAAGCTCGCAGTCCGCAGCGCTCATGGTGGGAACGAGCGCATGGTGGTCGGAGACCTTGGCGCTGTCGCAGACCTGTTCGGCGTAGACGGCAAACGGCGTCTCAAGGCCGCAGATGCCAGCCGCGCAGAGGACTAGGGGCTTCACGCCCTCCTCCATGCCGTCCGTGAGAAAGCGGCTGTCAGTGCGCGGGTAGGTGCAGAGGCGCTTTTCGTAGAGGCTCTGCGCGTAGTCCAGCGTCTGCTGGGCGGTGTAGCCGAGGACGCGGTTGGCCTCGCGCTGGAGCGTGGTCAGGTCGAAGAGCGCGGGGGCGTTCTCGGATTTCTCCTTGGTGCTGACCGCTGACACGACGCACTTGCCGCCGGCAGAGACCACAGCTTCCTCAGCCTCAGCCCTGTTGCTGAACAGCTTGCTCTCAGCGGAAAAGGAGCCGAGGTGCAGCTGGGCGGTGTAGAAGGACTCAGGAACAAAGCCCGCGATGTTTGCCTCGCGCCGCGTGAGCAGGGCGAGCGTCGGCGATACCACGCGGCCTGTGTTCAGGGTGCGGTGGTAGGTGACGGAGAGCAGGCGCGTGGCGTTGATGCCGACGAGCCAGTCGGCGCGCTCCCGGCAGCGGGCGGCGGCAAATAGCCTGTCATAGTCCGAGCCGGGGCGCAGATCGCCGAGGGCGCGGCGTATCTCGACCTCTTCCATCGAGTTGAGCCAGAGGCGCAGAGTAGGCTTGGTGCAGCCCGTGAGTTCGTAGAGGTTGCGGAAGATGAGCTCGCCCTCGCGTCCGGCGTCGCAGGCGTTTATGACCTGGGAGACGTCGTCTCTGAGCATCAGGCCGCGCAGGATTCCGAACTGTTTTCGCTTGTCCTGCGGCACTCTGTAGCGCCAGTCCTGGGGCAGTATGGGCAGGTCGGCTACGCGCCAGCGGCTGAGCTGCGGGTCGTAGGCCTCGGCGCTTACGAGCTGCGCCAGATGCCCAAGGCACCAGCCGACGAGAGACCCGCCGCCCTCAAAGTACCCGTCCTTACGCGCCAGCGCCCCGACCACCGCGGCAATAGCCTGCGCGACGGAGGGCTTTTCGGTTATTATGAGTTTGTTCAATTGCAGTTCTCCTTTGTTCATATAAATTCCTTGAATAATTAAAGGTCTCGGCATATAATACAAGTAGGGTAATCCCTACTTTCTATACCGAGGTGATACAGATGGATGTGTTCATGGACAATGCCAAAGTGATGGCCAAGGGGCAGATAACGATACCGAAGGACGTGCGTGACGCGCTGGGCGTATCCAGTGGAGACCGTGTGACCTTCATCGTCGAGGGCCAGAGCGTGCGCATGGTGAACTCGGCTGTCTATGCGATGCAGATGCTGCAAAACGAAATGGCTGGCGAGGCGCAGAGAAGCGGCCTTGTGAACGAGGATGACGTGAACACGCTCATCGCAGATATGCGCAGCGAGGGCGCTGACGAATGAAAGTCCTCATAGACACGAACATCCTCATTTCTGCGGCGCTCAGTTCCGGCGGCACGCCGTTTCTGGCCTATGTCAAGGCGGTCACGCAGCCGAATCACGCCGTGGTGTGCGAGCAGAATCTTGACGAGCTGCGGCGTGTATTCAACAGGAAGTTTCCGACAAAGCTGTACGCGCTGGACAGCTTCCTTGCGCTTGCGCTTATGACCATTGAGGTTGTGCCGGTTCCAGAGCCGGAGATCGAATCGGAGCAGAGCCTGCGCGATGCAGCAGACCGGCCCATACTCCGTGCCGCCATTGCCTGCGGTGCGGATGTACTCCTGACCGGAGACAAGGACTTCCTCGAATCCGGCATCAAGCACCCGAAGATAGTGACCGCCGCCGAGTTTCTGAAGCTGAAGTGAATAGAAGTGCCGCCCGTGTGGGCGGCACTTTTTGTTTCATTTCCTCTCCGCATCCCTGTAGCACGGCCGCACGCAACCCAGGCCGTAGCGGGCGCAGCCGTAGCAGAAGTGGCCCTCGGGCGGTTTGGGCGGCGGGTCGGGATTGGGCGCGGGCGGTATCTTCGTCATCAGGGCCTCGAAGGGGCTGCTCGTGAAGCGGTATTTCACTTGGCCTCGTCCTCCTCGTCGTCCTCGGGGAACTCGTAGTCGTCGAGGTCGGTGTCGCCGCTGGTGGCGGGCTTCTTCTTGCGGAGCTTCAGGAAGGCCGCGGCAGCGCACGCGATGAGCAGCAGGATGAGTACGATGGGAAGAATGGCTGCCGCGTTGAAGCCGCCTTCATCTTCCGGCTCAGATGTCGCAGCCGGGGTAGGCGTGGGCGTCGGCTCCGGTTCCTCGCCCTTGCAGCCCTTGAGGTCTGTGCGGCATACGGGGCAGTCGGTGTTCACCGCGCCAGCCTCGCACTTGACCTTGCAGTCGCACTCGACCTCGTAGCCCTCATCCTCCAGCAGCGCGAGCAGGTCGGACTCGTCCACGAGGTTCAGGAAGTAGACGTCCCCGGTGCTGTGATCTATGACGAGGTAGAAGACATTGCCGCTTTTCGTCTCGACCGTCACGAACTGCATCTTGCCGCCCTCGCCAATCTCCTCGCTGGAGTAGTAACTGCCGTCGAGGATGTCGTCAATGAGCGCGAGGTTGCCGTCCGGAGTCAGCCCGCCGAGCGAGGGCAGCTCAGGCTCCGAGACCGGCTCCGTCGTGACGCTGATGCTCGTCATGGGGCCGCCCGGCTCATTAGCGCCGTCCTCGTTCGAGGCATAGTACGCGCCCACGGGCAGGGCGAGCGAGAGAGTGAGCGCGGCGGCGCACAGAAGCGGTGCGAGCTTACGCATCGGCGGCACCTCCCTTGATGAGAGCGGCGAGCTGCTCTATGCTCATGTTCTGAGCGCGAACCATGCCCACTATCTCAAGATTCTCAAGCTCCGTTACTTTATCTATTGTGTCGTTGTAACGTACGGTGAGGTTTTCTATGCGCGTCTTGAGCCTCGCGGCCTCGGTGCGCAGCTTAGGTATTCTTGCGTCCAAGTTATCTCTCCTTTCAGGGGGCAGGAAGCCTGCCGAATCCAACAAAGTTATCTGAGTAATACGAATCCATAAACTTTATGTAGCTGATAGGCGAGCCCGCGTGGATCATCCAGCCGTCGCCGACGTAGATGCCGACGTGAGTTATCCAGGGGCCTTCAAAGGTGTGCTCGAAGAACACGAGGTCGCCGGGCCTCGCCTCGGCCTCGCTGACTGGGGTGCAGAGGTAGTACAGACCTCCGGCGTCGAGCCTGCCTATGTCGTAGCCAAGGCCGCAGTTGTTGACGACCCAGCTCACGAAGCCCGAGCAGTCGAAGGACGTGTTCGGGTTATACCCTCCCCAGACATAGGGGTAGCCCAGGTACTTTTCGGCTTCCTCCATCATCGCTGCTAAGCGCTCGTCCTCGAAGTATTCCTCTGGTATCTCAAGTTCGAGGATGGCGTTTTCGTACTTGGCTATGTACTCCGAGTCCGGGAACAGGTCGGGCCGGTTGCCCAGCGTACCCATATACATGGCGTAGAGCGAGAGCTTCTCCTCGGGGAAGATATATACAGGCAGGTGCGAGAGGCCGAAGTTCTCCAGCGTGACGGTGCAGACTGTGTATTCATCCTCGCCCTCGCCGTAGGTCTGAATGGTCTCAGTCAGGATGTACTGGCGGTCAAAGAGGGTGCCGAGCACGGCTTCTGCCTCGTCCATCGTCCACTCCCCGCCGAACCACGCGGTGAGGATGGATATGAGCACATAGGGGTCGTGCTCAATGTCGTCGATGTCCATGTGGTACTCGTCGTAGTCGTGCGTGGCCTCGTAGCTGTCGAGGTAGGCTTGCAGCTCAGCCTCCATCGCCGTGTATGCCGCCTCAGCTGCCAGCATATCCTCGTCGGCGCTTGGGAAAGTGGTTATCCCGACACTGGACAGCCCGCCTTGGAGGAACACTGAGCAGGACGTGAGGATATTGAGAAAGAAGGCGACAGCGAGGAAAAGGGCAGCGGCGATGCCGATGCCCTTTCTGTGGCGGTAGATGAACTGCGCCGTCTTCTTTTCCTTTTCCGCCGCCTTCTTTGCGCCCTTGGCCGTGGCGGTGGTCGTGGACTTGCCCTGCCGCGCCTTGGTGTAGGCGTCCTTGATGCCGCGCTTCTGCTGCTGCTTTGCGCCCTGCGGCTCGGGTTTCACCTCATGCCTCGGCCTCGTTGAGAGCTTCGCCGCGTAGCGTGCGCCGCCCTCCACCGCCTGTGTAGTGCGGTTCGCAGCCTCGACGCCGACGTTGTCGTCCTCGTACTGCGCCGCCTCGCGGTGCGCGGCGGCGCTCGGCAGCTCGGTCAGCTTGGAGGACGGGCGCGGCTTTTTCGGCTCAGGATGCAGCTTCCGGCTCACTGGCTAAGAATTCAAGCAGCTCGAGGATGCGGGCCTTGCCCATCGGCGTGATGAGCGTCCGGTGCTCGCGGACGGCAAACAGCCCGGCGCAGCGCCTGTCCGCATAGGGCAGCAGCCGCCCGTTGCAGCGGTAGAGGTAGTGACAGCCGATGAGCAGGGAGACAAGCGCACGTTCGGGGACGCCTATCTGCTTTGCGGCCACGCGGATGGTCACGCCGTCGCTTTCATCTATGAAGTCGTCATAGTAGTTGGCCTTCCAGCTCAGGTCGTCAATTATACAGTCATTCAGATCAAGCTCCTCACTTTGCGCGGAGATTATTTCGTCCTGAGATTGCAGCCGTTCATTCTGCCTTTTGAGCGTATCCCAGAGCGCGTAGAGGTAGTCCGGGTCCTCGACTATTTGCTTCACAAGCGGGTCGGTGATGTAGATGCCGTTGGCGCGCAGGGACGGCAGCACCTCGTCGAACACCCAGCGCTCGAAGCGCTCGGCTGACGGCAGCTTGCTGTGGACGATGAGGCGGTAGACATCACCTTCGGGGATGAAAAGCATATCCTGAGCGCCACCGTTAGTAAGGGTACGCCGCTTTAGCGTACCCTTGCATTGCTTAGACACAGCCTCATTCGGTCTGGCATATCCCAATCCTCAATATGAAATTGAAATTGAACAAATTGATGGAGATGATATTGAGGAGGATCCTAGCATTAGCAAACTGTCCATCCTTTTAACTGATGTAATGGGCTTCAGTTTTGATTCAAATAGCAAATATAAAAAAGGAATAGCGTGGCTGAAAAATCGAAACGCGTTTGAAAACCGACTATTTGTTTTATTCGATTTTGTTTCATATTCAAAAAAAGCCTCTACCGTTCAAAATCAGCTGATTCGTATCTTTATGAAACTGGTACAACCTGTGATTTCACAGTATGATGCTGAATGCGTGAAAATTCCTATCGGTGATGGCATAATTCTTGGATTTAAGCCGGATATAAATATTATGGGTTTCTTAAATGATTTCTTTTCTCAAGTGCGCATCAACAATAACTCAGCATCTAAAGATCGCAGCATAGTTATTAGGACTGCTATGCACTATGGTCCGGTATATGAATATATCGATATCAATGGCAATCCAAACTTTGCTGGTAATGGCATTAATATAGTCGCACGCATTGGTAGCCAAACAGATAGTAATCGGGTGTTGATTTCAAAAGAGTGCGCAGATTTTCTACTGGAATCTGAAAGAATTAGTTCTCAGAATTTAAGCACTGTATATTCGATTAAAGTAAAACATGATGTAGTTATTAATGTCATGAATTACTATGACAAAGACAACAAAATTGGGCGGCCCAAATTATGAGCAGTGCATCTATTTTTAAATTACTGTAGGATTATTAGCCAAAACTATGCATTACTTAGCTTTTTCATTATATTTCATTCTATTGTTAGCGGCACCCCAAATGCCGGGGTGCCGCCTGCGTGTTAAATCTGATTCAGATGGAGGGGTAATTTGCCGTTTATAATGCGTGTCAATGGCGTGGGCAGGCTGGTTCATATCCCTCCTAATATCCCTCCAACTTGCAGAGACTTTGTAAATACAGCCCCGTTGCGTTTTTCCTTTTGCCGCGGTACTTTGGGCTGTGTCAACAGCTGAAACCCTTGATTTTGCTGGATTTTTTGAGGCGTGAGGTTCCAAAAGAGTACTTAAATATCCTCTGCGTTCCAAATGCCGGCAAAGACTTAAAATCCCATATCCGCAAGGATGTACGGGTTCGAACCCCGTCACCGGCACCAAAAGCCGCAGGCAAGGCCTCCGGCTTTTTTCATTTTCCGGTCAAGGACGGCCTGCACTTGGACTTGGGCTGCATCAGCTTCGCATACGACTGCCGGTTTGTCTGCCTGTCAAATTATATTGCGGCGCGAACGTGCGGCTTATTGCAAAATCAGACCCTTTTTGGTAAAATTAAAATGGTATTTTGTAATGTTATTGAAGTCACGGGTCTTGTCACGGCCCGCGTTTGCATTGAAGGGGTGATTTGTATATGTCTGACGGCATCCACAGAAAATTTCTTGAAACTCTTGGCTGGACCGGTCAGGAGCTGGAGGAGTTTCTGCCGGACTGGTTGAACACTGCGAGGTTTTTGCATCTTACCGACGAGGATGTCCGCCGCGCGGTCGAGGAGTGGATCCCGGCCTACTGGAACATCTCCCTCTCGGGCGTGAGGAAGAGCATAGCCGCGTGCATACGCGAGGCTGCGGACACGGCGAAGATGGGAGCCTACATGCGTGAGGGGAAGAAGGTGCTGTACAGCACCATGCCGTCCTGCCCGGTCTGCATAACCGCGAACAAGCTGGCCGGAGAGGGCAGGCTGGAGATATCCTACCCCTACTTCATAGTCACCTCCATCCTGGGCGCGTTTTTCAACAAGAGCACGGACCAGCTGTTCAACGGCTCTTGCATGGATCCGAACTGCCACCACTGCGGCATGAACTGCATGCGCGCGGACTCGGTGATGAGCGGGACCATACCCAAGCCGACCGTCACCTGGAACTGGGGCCTCCAGTGCAACGAGAGCCCCAAGACAGACGAGATGATCTTCACCCTCGGCAAGGCCGAGTGGGACAACGTCCTGACCACCATCCCGCACGACGCCCCCCTCGGCGATTCCGAGGCGGATGACGACGAGCGGGTGGAGTATCTCAAAGAGGAGATCCGGGTCTCGCAGGAGGAGGTAACGCAGCACACGGGCATCGAGGTGCGCGAGGAACACCTGCGCGCCGCCGTCTCCGAGTACATGGGCTACCTCAAGCGCATAGAGCACCTGACCGACCTGGTCATGAACGCCGACCCTCAGCCCCTGACGGGCAACGAACTGGCGCTCATGGGCATCTGCATGGAGTCGGCCTTCAACACCGGCCTCGGCTGGCTCAACGACGCCATAGACACGGCCATAGCCGAGGTGGAGGAGCTGATACGCGAGGGCAGGGGCGTGCTTCCCAAGGGCGCGCCGAAGCTGGCCTGCCACTTCAACCCCCTCAACATACCCTGGATAGAAAAGACCTTCAGGGATAACGGCGTGAACCTGACCCTGGGCAGGATGTTCCCACCGGCCAGCTTCCTCATCCGCCGCATAGACGAAAACGACATCTACACCAGCACGGCCAGAATGTGCCTGTCCGTGCCAAACACCGTGAACATGCTCGACGAGGCCAGAATGGTCACGGAGCAGCTCCAGGTCTATGCGGTCGACGGCGTGCTCTACGGCTTTTTCTCCTTCGACCGCTGGATCGGCGCGCTTGAGAAGGCCATGATCCGCGTGGTGGAGGAAAAGACCAGCATACCTCATTTCTATCTCGAGGCCGAGTTCTGGAACAGCGGAAGGTATTCGCCCGAGGACAGACTGTCCATAATCAGAAGTATCTGCAACTGCCTGAAGATCACAGGCATAGCAGAAGGAAAGTAAGGTCAGCTTATAATGGCTCGTGAGAAGGTATTGTGCGGCAAAGAGGAGATAATACGTGTTGCCGTCGGCATTGTAGACAAGGAGGGAATGGAGGCCGTCTCGGTCCGCAGGATAGCAAAGGAACTCGGCGTATCCTCCATGACCATATACAACTACGTAGAAAACCTCAGCGACGTAAAAAAGCGCGTGCTCATAAGCGGATTCGACCGCATGTACGGCTGCATATATGAGGCTTTGAACGCCCTCCCCGCGGTGCAGGGCCGGCTCGAGCTCTGCCGGGCCATTGCGCTCGAGGTGTTCAGGTTCGCCCGGAACAACCCGGAGATGTTCAAATACATGTTCACGGATGGACGGCAGGCCTTTCACGCGGACGCCGAGGTCAGGCCCTTCTACGCCTTCTTTTCAAAATTCATGAAGAGAGGCAAGAGCAGCAAGGGCGACTGGCGCTCCGGAGAGAAGAGCTGCAAGCTCTTTGAGACTCTGGTGTTCTATCTGTCCTACCAGAGCTGCACCGGCGTGAGCGTCTGCTCCGAAGAGGAATTTTTGGGCTATATGGACTTCTATCTGGAAGGCTGTATGAGCGAATGATAATAAATTTGCCTGAACTATTGACAATAATATGACGATGCTGTATTATAATTTACGGTGTATATTTACGGTTGAGACCTTTGAAGTGAGGAAGGTGAGCTGCTCTTGAACGAGATCCTGTCCGAGCTTGAAAAGCTGGCCGCTCAGAGAGCGGGGGAGCTGATCGCCGACAGACGCGGCGGGGTTCCGCTTGTGGAGTACGGCAGCACCTTCATACCGGAGGAGCTCATCCGTGCCGCAGGCGCCAACACATATCTCATGTGCAGCGGGGGCCAGCAGGAGGCTGCGGAGGCCGTGCTGGACGACATGCTCGGCTGCATGAACCCCCTGGCGCGCTCCATAGTCGGCGGCTTCAGGCTCGGGAACGACGAGGTGTCCGAACACACAGATCTTGTCGTGACCGCGGTCACGGACTGCCACATAGGCAGGCTCAGCGAGCTGCTGGAGTTCCAGGGCATCAGGACGGCGAAGGTGGGCGTGCCCCCGGATTGGAAAAAGAGCATCGCCTTTGACTACTTCGTCCGCTCCCTGCGCAAAATGATGGGTGAGGTCGAAAAACTCACCGGCAGAAGCGCGGATATGGAGCTCGCGAGGAAGTATTTTTCCGAGACGAACCGCATTAACGCGGCCTTTCGCCGGATAAACGAGCTCAGAAAGCGCCCGGACCAGACGATAGCCTTCAAGGACTATATGCGTCTGCAGCACCTGAGCTTCATAGTTGGCGACACGGGGCTCACGGCCTCGCTGCTCGAGCGCCTCTGCGACAAGCTGGAGAGAGCCAGGACCACGAATCACGGCGCGCCGCGGCTGATCGTGATTGGCCGGGTCATCGCGATAGGCGACTACCAGCTCATCTCGCTCATCGACAGATGCGGCGCAGTCGTCGCGGCTGAGATGCTCGACGAGGGCATAAGGGTAAGCGAAAAGGACGTGGAGCTCGAAGGCGACCTGCTGCTGAACTTCGCCCGCAACCGCTATCTGGACAAGACCCCGATAGACATCTTCCAGCCCGCCTGGCACACCCGCATGGGCAAGCTCAGAGAGCTCATCGAGGAATGCCATGCCGACGGCGTGATCTGGTACCAGCTCGCCTTTGACGAGATCTACGACATGGAGTACACCTGCGTGGCAAACGAGCTCAGGGAACTGGGCGTCCCGCTGCTGCGTCTGGAGACGAACTACTCCTACACGCGGGAGGAGCTCGGCCAGGCAAAGATCCAGGTGGAAAATTTCATCGGCGGATTGTGCAGAAGCTGAAATCGCAAAACCATTTTGTTATAACAGGAGGAAAGAATATATGGACTTCAAGACGGCCGCGATCAATTACGGCGACGGCGTTACAGACGCCATGGAGGAGCGCGGCATAAACGAGGACGACATCCGTGCGGTTCTCGAGTATGCCGAGAGCGAGGGCAAGAAGCTCTACGTCGAGGGCGAGGAGCACTTCCTTGCGCGCAAGCGCATCGGGAATTTCTCCGCCTACGTGGAGTACAGCCTGAACGGCGACAGCGTGGAAGTGCTCAATGTCTACAGCCACGTTGTGATGCTTTCCGAGGATCAGTAACGAGTTGGGAGGTAATTAATCATGTGGAAGTGCTATAAGTGCAAGGTTGACGTTGAAGAAGTCGATGACATCAAGATCTTCTACAAGGATCTTTCCCTGCCCGACGCCTGCGGCTATCGCTGCCCCGAGTGCGGCGCTGAGTATCTGGACGGCGAGTTCGTGGCCGACCAGCTCTCCTCCGCGGAGCAGATGCTTGAGGGCAAATAAGAAGATTTGATTCGAGGGCAGAGATATGAAACTTTTTGTGGGCGTTGACATCGGTTCTACCACCGCAAAGTGCGTTATCGTGGACGAAAACGACAAGATGCTCGTCTTCAGCCACATTCCCACCGAGTATGACCGCAATGTCAGCGGCGAGAAGATCCTCAAAATAGCTCTGGACGAGATCGGAGCTTCGGAGACCGACATCGCGTACCTCGTGTCCACCGGATACGGCCGCAAGTCCTTCGAGCGCGCCGACCTGAACATCCCTGAGATCATCGCGCACGGCATGGGCACCTGGCACATGATGCCCGGCACCCGCACTATAATCGACATCGGCGGCCAGGACAGCAAGGTCATCGAGCTCAGCGAGCAGGGCGTTGTCGAGCGCTTTGAGATGAACGACAAATGCGCCGCGGGCACCGGCCGCTTCTTCGAGGTGCTGACGCACCGGCTGCTCGGCATCAAGATGGAGGAACTCTCCGACCTCATGAAGAAGTCGAAGAACGCCTGCACCATCTCCAGCATGTGCACCATCTTCGCGGAGTCCGAGATCATCTCCTACCTCTCGCAGAAGATACCCATAGAGGACATCGCGGCCGGCACCGGCAGGTCCATCGCCCGCCGCATCCTGGCCATGGGCCGTTCCGCGCAGATACAGTACCTGGAGCCCATCGTCTTCTCCGGCGGCGTGGCCAACAACGAGGCCATCACGGACATCTTTGCCGAGCTGCTCGGCAAGCCCGTAACGGCGGTCAAGATGCCCCAGTCCACCGCGGCCCTCGGCGCCGCGCTCAGGGCCCACAAGGAGTACGACAAGCTGCAGAGCGCCTGAGACCGGCAAATACGACAAAACGCGAAATGAGGCGGAGTTGACTTTCCGCCTCATTTTGATATATTTATCGTTATTATGATGTACGACATGAAAAAAGCCGAGGAGCGCATCCTCGAATACTGCGCAGAGCGCGCCCGCGAGGACGCAGTCCCGCCTGAGGACATCGCCTGCGCGCTGATGAACGAGCCGGGCGTGCTGAGAATGCACGGGCCGGAGCACCACTTTCTCACCGCGGCCTCGCTCTGCGCCGCCTGGTGCGCCGTGCGCCGCGACGACGCCCGGCCCAGGCTGGAGCGCCTGCGAGTGCGCTGCGCGCAGATCCCGGCGGGCGTTTGCGGCTATTACGGCGTCTGCGGCGACACGCTGGCCGCCGGCGCTTTTCTGAGCGAGATACTGGGCGCGACCTATCTCTCCGGAGCGGAGTGGCAGGTGGTGAACAACTTCACGGCGCGCGTCCAGTACGGCGTGGCCGCCTCCTGCACCCGCGGGCCGCGCTGCTGCAAGCGCACGACGCTGGCGGCCATATCCGCCGCGGCGTCCGCGCTCGCCGAGCTCACCGGCGTCGCCCTGCCGCGCCCGGAGCGCATAAAATGCACCTTCCGCGCCATGAACAGCCAGTGCATAGGAAAGGACTGTATCTTCTGTGACGGGATACCGGGATGAGAACCTGGAGGCCGCGTGTGCCGGCCTCCTTTCGCTGCTGCCGGAGAGCGGCTGCCGGGCCGAGGCGCTCGCCGCGGCCTGCGCGCACTACGGAGTGAGCGCGGCCGGGGTAAGCCGCGCGGCGGAGCTGCTGCCGGAGCACTATGAGCTGCAATATCGCGGCGTGAGGCTGCTGCTGGGCGAATATCTGCGCGAGGCGCTGCGCCCCTTCGGCGAGGCTGACGGCCGCAGGGTCTGCGAGGTCAGCGTGCCTGCCCCGCCCCAGCTTGTGCTGGAGCTCCAGTCCGCCGCCCGGCGCGCCGGAGCGCGCCTCCAGACCGGGGCGCTTGCCCAGCAGGTGCTGCTGCGCGGGCTGCTCTTGAGCCGCGCGCCGCTGGACATGACCAGCTGCTCAAAGCGCCGCTGCGGCCTGAACAAGATGCGCGGGCGCCTGTTCCTCGACCCGCCGGGCGGGTCCGCGCCCGAGCTGCTGCTCGAGTTCGGCGTCCTCTGCGACGAGTGCGCAAAGACGGGGGAGGGCCTGCTGCCCGCCGGCAGCCGGGTCTGCGCCGTGCTGCCCAAGCGCGGAGCGCAGGGCGAGCGGGAGTGGCTGGCCCTAGTCTCCGCCGGGGCGGCCCGCGCCGCCGGGGAGGCGGAGGAGCGGCTGGGCCTCCGGCGCACGCGAGAGGACGGAAAGTTCGCCGCGGGGCTCTACTCGCGCTTTCTGCGCGCCCAGGCGGAGCTGCTGAGGCTCAACGCCAGGCCCGGACGCCGCCCGCTCTACGGCAACAGCCTGGCCCTTGCCCAGACCGTGCAGCTCATGGCCTTCGACGAGCCGGAGCGCGCCGTGGACGCGCTGGAGCTGCTCTGCTCTGAGCTCGAGGCCGCGCCGGAGGCCGGAGAGGGCCGAAAGAGGCTCTACTGCTTCTATGTGCCCTTCCTCCAGCCGGAGCTGGACCGCCGCTTCCGCGAAAACGGCGTCGATCTGCTGGGCAGCGCGGCATTTCTGTACACGAATGCCGTGCCGGGCTTCGGGACCGGGGGCGCGGCCGCGGCCTGGCTTGCGGGCATGACCGTATCCGGCGGCGTTCGCCGCGAGTGCGCGGCCATAGCGGAGGAGATGGAGCGCTCCGGCTGCTGCGCCTACTTCACCGGCGCCTTCGGCTTCGACCGCTGGATGGGCGCGCCGGACCCGCTGCGCCGCCGCATCCTGGCCGAGGAGCACGGCGTGAGGACTCTGAGGCTCGACTCCGACTTCTGGTGCGAGAACGCGATGTTCGGAAGCACCCTGGAGCGGGTGGACAACCTCTGCGTCCAGCTTTGAATAGAAAAAGCCTCGCAGAGTTTCGCGGCCGCAGCCGCGAAATAGAGTTGAATCATTTTCGGCGGCGGCGTGTACGTCGCCGAAAATACTTCTCGCGGAGCGGAGTGTCGAATTGCCCGCCCTTGGCGGACAACCGAGGCGCGGAGCGGAGTGCAAACCCCTTTGTCGAAGAAGGCAGAGCCTTCTTCGACAAGCAAAAAGGGAAGGCCCTCGGGCCTTCCCTTTTTGCTTTATTTGTGCCTGGGGCCAGCTTACTGCTGCATGGCCTTGCGCATCTTGATGATCTGGCAGACGGACTCGATCCTGGTCTTGAGGGACTCGGGGCTGTAGTCGCGGTCATCCCAGAAGTCGGCCTCGATGTAGTAGGAGGGCACGCCGGTGCGCTCCTGCACGATCTTGGCGATGATCTTCTGCTGGGCGCCGAGCCAGCGGTCGAAGTCGAAGAAGCCGAGGATCATGCCGTCCGGGTTGCAGAGCTCGATCTTCTCGATCATGGCGTTGGCCTCGCCGTTGAGGTTCATGCACATGCCGTTGCGAGCCCAGCTCTCGGCCGCGGACATCCAGGGGTCGTCCGGATACTTGGTCGGGGACATCTCCTTCTTGGAGTGCGTAAGGGCGCTCGAGAAGGCGGTGATGACGCCGTTGTCGCGGAAGTACTTGCCGACCCAGGGGATGCAGAAGGGCAGGTTGTAGAAGCCGACGCGCGGGGTGCCCTTGGGCATGACGCCCTCGCCGGCCTTGATGGCGGCGCGGATCTCCTTGGTCAGGGTGTCGATGGCGTCCTCCATGTACTTGAAGCCGGTGTTGAACGGAACGGTCAGCACCTGCTGCAGCATGGTCAGGGTCTCGCCGCCCAGGACCGGGGGATCGGCGTTGGTGCAGAGGTTGGTCAGCATGCCGCACTTGAAGCCCAGCCTGCCGACGTCCTTGTTGGCCTGGATGAGGTGCTCGTCGGTGATGGTGAAGCCCGTGGCCTCCTCGATGGCCTTGACGCCCAGCTTCATCTGGTCGCTCATGAACTTCAGGCGGGTCTCCATCATGTCCTCCTCCTCGTTGAAGGTGGAGTCATGCGGGACGCGGGAGACGTGGTACTTCCACTTCTTGCCGGTGATGCCCTGGATCATCTCGTCGGTCTTGGGGCCCTCGTCGCAGTTGAAGCCCCAGCTCCAGATCAGGTCGGGGGCGGCGATGGTGCCGGTGACATAGGCGCCGAGACGCATCTTGTTCAGCGGGCAGTGGCGGCAGCCGTAGGTGAAGCCGTACTGCTCGGCGACGTTCAGGAAGGGGGCCGCGCCGTGGAAGAAGGAGTTCAGGGTGTTGACCATCAGCAGGTCGGGGAAGCCGATGAAGATACCCTCGCCGCCGGCGTTCTTCGCGGCGTAGTAGTAGTTGGCAATGGCGGGCAGGATGCCGTAGAGGATCTTGACGCCCTTGGCCTTCATCTCGGGGGTGTGCACGATGTCGTTGAGCTCACGCAGGTAAGCGCCGATCATCTTGCGGACGCCGAGATATTTGATGTCCCAGTTCTGGGGGATGTAGGTATCCAGAGCGTAGATGAGGGTGTCGTCGTCGATCTTTACCCTCTCGGCGGTCTCGAGCCACTGGGGGAGAAACGCCTCGATCTCGTCGTCGCTGAAAGCGGCGAGCTTGAGCAGTTCGCGGTTAAGGTCTCTAGCCATTATTTTGCCTCCTTTAAACTTTCAACAAAGCTCTCGAGCCTGGTGGTCAGAGGAGCGATAGCCTCACGGGAGTACTCGTAAGAGGACTCGAGCTTCATGAGGGGCACGCCGGTCTCGGCGATCCACTTGGAGACGCAGGTGTGCTCCATGTCGTAGATCTCGTCGAAGGCGAGCTGATACCAGAGCACGCCGTCGACGCGGTACTCCTTGATGAGCTCCTTGAGGTGCTCGAACCTGGTCTCCCAGGCGGGCTGGAAGATGCACTGCGGGACGCGGTTGTCGTACATGGCGGAAGCATAGGCCTCGACGACGTCGCCCTCGGTGGGGATGTCGCACTTGAAGGGCCTGATGGCCTCGTCCAGGAACTCGGTGACGATGGAGCCGCCGGCGCTCTCGATGATGGTCGGGACCTGGTAGTCGCCGAGGGCAACGGCGCGGCCCATGATCAGGATGCGGGGAGCGTCCTTGGCGTGAGCGCCCGGGGCGTTCTTGAGCTCCTCGTAGATCTGGGTGAGGGCCTCGATGCTCGTGTCGTAGTCCACGCGCAGGGTGTAGTGGTTGAGCTTGATGAAGTCGCTGAAGGTGATGGGCGGGTTGTCCTGCTTGCGCAGCTCGTCTATCTTGCGGAGCAGCTCGTTTATCTTGTTGGTCTTGGCGTAGTTGGCGCGGATGTCGTCGTCGGAGATGGGGTGGCCGACGAGCTTCTCCAGCATGGCGCGGAACTCACGCAGCTCGTTGCGGTAGTACTCGCGGGAGATGTCGACAGTGTAGTCCGCGGGGACGCCGACCTTGTAAACGGGCAGGCCCTTGTACTCAAGGATCTCAGTCATGCGGCCGTAGTGGCTGTCATGCTGCTGGATGGTGATGGAGTCGGCAATGGGCATGACGGCGTCGAGGCCGAGCAGATAGGAGCCGGCCATGGTCGCGGCCAGCGGGTTCATGAAGCGGAGCATGTAGTCCAGGGTGGCCTCGGGGGGCTGGGGATCGCCGCCCTTGCAGATGAGGTAGGACTCCGCGCCGGCGGCGGTTATCCACTGCTCGGGAACGAAATCGCCGAAGAACTCGACGACCTTCTTGCCCTCTTTTTTCTTCTGGATGATCTCCAGGGGGCGCGCGTTTGACAGCTTGTCAAGCTTTTGCAAAATCTCCTTCACTTCTAAAGAGACCTCCTTAAAATATCAGATAGCCGGGATATTTTTTACGTCAGGCGCCGGTTGCTTGACACATTTGTAACAATATCACCTTTGTTTGCAAGAATCAATAGGGGGAAATCATTTTTGTAACATTGAATCAAAATGGTCACTATTTTTTGACCAAAATGGCGATTTTTTGCGTAAAATCCAAGTAAACGTGATAATTTACATAGTATATATTATTCAAAAATCCGATAAAAACCGGCTTTTGACGCCACATTCTGCGCTAAAAAGTGTGAGTTTTTGGGCGATTAACGGGCGGGATCGCTTCACTTGACATCAGAAACAAAAGATAATATATTAACAATGCCGGTTAATGTATACGACGTAAATTCACGTCAGGGCCACCTTACTTGACATAATAAATTAAGGTGGAGATTTTGATATGCTAAAGTCCAAAGGTAAGATCCAGGTAGGCATTTATCTCATATCTATACTGATGATGGGTGTTGTCGGCATTGCCAGCGCCATAAGCGTCATCGGCGCCAACTTCCCTGAGCTCAGCCAGACGGATGTGCAGACGCTCATTTCCATCCCGTGCATAATCATCATCCCGGTCACGCTTATCGTCGGCAAGCTCATGCAGGTCATGAGCAAAAAGCTGCTTGCGATAATAGGTATAATCCTGTTCCTCATCGGCGGCCTGGTCCCCGCGTTCATGACCTCCTTCCTGGCGCTGCAGATCCTGCGCGGCGTGTTCGGCGTCGGCGTCGGCATCCTGCAGGTCGTCAGCACCGCGCTGGTGGCTGAGAACTTCGAGGGTGCGGAGCGCGACAGGGTCCAGGGCAACCTGCAGGCCTTCCAGATGCTCGGCTGCGCCATCATGGTCTTTGTCGGCGGCTGGCTCGCCACCATGGGCTGGAACACCGTGTTCTATGTGCACATCATCGGCTCCATCTCCCTCATCGTCGCCCTTGTGTGTCTGCCCAACGTTAAGCCCTCCGCTCCGGCCAAGGCTGCGAATTCCGCCCCGGCTGAAAAGGGCAAGCTGACGGGCAAGATGTGGGTATGGATGATAATCGCCTTCTTCGTGTTCTGCACGGGCCAGCTGTACTCCAACGGCAACGCCTACCTGCTCACCGAAAAGGGCATCGGCGACTCCGCGGCCTCCGGCCTCGGCATGGCCTTCTTCTGCGCCGGCGGCATCATCATGGGCCTGCTGTACGGCAAGCTGGCCAGCGCCCTGAAGGATTACACCATGGGCGTGGGCTTCATCGTAATGGCTCTGTCCTACGCTGTCATGGCCATGGCCCCGAGCATAGCGGTGTTCTACGTCGGCTGCCTGATCTTCGGCCTCGGCATGTCTGTCGTAATGCCCGGCGTGTTCCTGAACGTCGGCAACTCCGTCGGCCCCGCCGCGGTCGGCATGGCCCTGTCCATTGCCACCTGCGTGCAGAACTTCGGCCAGTTCTGCAGCCCCTATCTGTTCAACCCGATAGCCCAGGCTGTCAGCGGGGAGAGCGGGTTCGCGAACGTCGCCTCCTTCTATGTCGCCGCAGGCATCGGCGCCCTGCTCGGCGTGATAATGCTCATCAGGGCTGCGGCCAGCGGTAAAAAAGCCTGAGCCCGGGAAAAATAAGCCCGTAAGCTGTATCTTTTGCTGGAAAGGAACTTGGTTATGTACGATTATGATGTAATTTGTATCGGTGGCGGCCCCGGCGGTTCGGCCTCGGCCATGCGCTGTGCCGACCGCGGCAAGAAGGTCGCGCTCATAGAGGCGCGCGCCAAGAACGGCGCCGGCGGCACCTGCGTCAACCGCGGCTGCATCCCGACCAAGGCGCTCATGGCTTCCGCCAACCTCTACGCCTCCATCAAGGAGGCCAAGGCCTACGGCATCAACGTCGACATGTCGGCCGTGAGCGTGGACTTCAAGGCCATCAACCGGCGCAAAAACGGCGTCATCAACAACCTCAGCTTCGGGCTTGAGACCTTCCTGTGGAAAAAGAGCCGCGGCATCGACGTGGTGAAGGGCAAGGCCAGACTGGTCGACGCCCACACCGTCGAGGTCGACACCGGCAAGGAGAAGAAGAACCTTACCGCCGAGTATATAGTCGTCGCCGTCGGCAGCGAGCCCGCCGAGATCGCGGCCTTCAACGTCGACCACGAGAAGATCATCACCTCCAACGAGATCATGGACTTCTCCCGCCCGATGCCGGGGAGCATCGTCATAATCGGCTCCGGCGCCATCGGCCTGGAGTATGGGCACATCTACAGCATCTACGGCGTGGACGTGACCATCGTGGAGATGATGCCGAACCTGGTCCCGGCCCTGCACGAGCCCGAGATCACGGACGCGGTGCGCAAGTCGCTTGAAAAGCGCGGCATCAAGGTCAAGACCGGCTCCGGTATCGCGAGCGTCGAAAAGCTCGACGACGGCACCGTGAAGAGTACCCTCGCAAACGGCGAGGAGCTCATCTCCGACGAGGTCCTGGTCGCCATCGGCAGGACGCTGAACACCCGCGGTATGGGCCTCGAGGAAGTCGGCGTCAAGATGGAGAAGAACGGCCAGATCGTCACGGACGAGCACATGCGCACCAGCGTGCCGAACATCTTCGCCGCGGGCGACATCACCACCGGTACCCAGCTCTCCGACAAGGCGCAGCGCCAGGGCCTCGTCATCGCCGAGACGATAGCGGGCAACGACTACTATATCAACTACGACAACATCCCCGTGACCACCTTCCTGGAGCCCGAGATCTCCTGGGTCGGCTACACCGTCGCCGACGCCGAGGCCAAGGGCATCAAGACGATAAGCGGCTCCCTGGCCTTCTCCTCCAACGAAAAGGCCATCGCCATCGGCAAGACCGAGGGCGTCATAAAGGTCGTCGCGCGCGAGGATGACCACACGATAATCGGCGCGCAGATCTTCGGCCACGAGGCCTGCGACCTCATCGCCGAGATGACCGTCGCCGTCGAGAACAAGCTCACGCTTGAGCAGGTGTACAACTCCATCCACCCGCACCCGACCGTGACCGAGATCATCCTCGAGGTCTGCAAGAGGGCCGTGGGCCTGTCCTTCGACAAGGCCTGAGACCACCGCCCGCCGGGCGGCAAAATATAGACATTGGCCTCCTGCCATAGTAAAATATCGCAGGAGGCCGCTTTATTTTGCAGACCATCCTTGAAAGGTCCGGGAGGAAACAGCTGTGCAGCTCTATTTTACGAAAAGCGTATGCCCCGTCTGCCTCAGGACGCTGACCGCGGAGATATCCGGGGACGCGGACGGGGTCTATATGGACAAGACCTGCCCGGAGCACGGGCATTTTCACTCCCTCATCTGGGAGGACAGCGCGGAGAACTATCTGCGCTGGCTGGAATACGGCGGCATGAGGCAGGAGGCCCTGCCCAAGACCGCGGAGGAGGCGGAGCGCGTCCTCGCCGGGGCGGACTTTGCCGACTGCGCCTGCTGTCAGCCCGCCTCATCGGCGCTGATGACCACCAACCGCTGCAACATGGACTGCCCCGTGTGCTTCACGCGGGACAAGAAGGAGCCCATACACGAGCCCGACCTAGAGACCTGCGGCCGGCTGCTGCGGGAATACCGGGCCCGCGCGGGCGAGGACGCCATCGTGGAGCTCTGCGGCGGCGAGCCTACGGTGAGGGAGGACATCTGCGAGCTGGCCTCTCTCGCAAGGGACATCGGCTTTGACTTCATCCAGCTCAACACCAACGGCATAAACCTCGCCAAAAGCCCCAAACTGTGCAGGCGCCTGCGCGAGAGCGGGGTCACCACGGCCTACCTGGGCTTTGACGCGCTGACGGAGAAGCCGTATTTTGCAAAGTACGGCAAGCCCATGCTCGACGTCAAGAAGCGCGCGGTGGAAAACTGCGCCGAGGCGGGCCTCGCCGTAGTGCTGGTGTGCTGCGTCATCCCCGGCGAGAACGACGGGGAGCTCGGCGCCATAGTCGAGTACGCGCGTGAGCACATGCCGGCGGTGCGCGGGGTGTATTTCCAGCCGGTCAGCTACTTCGGCATCTACCCGGAGGACAAGATCCGCCGGATAACCATACCCGGGGTGATCCGCCGCGTGGCGGAGCAGCACCCGGACATCTCGGAGGCCGACTTCGGCCCCGGCACCTGTGAGCACCCGCAGTGCTCCTTCCAGGCCTGCTACATGCGCGACAGGCAGGGCCGGCTTCGCCCGCTGACGCGCTTTGCCCCGCACAAGCCGGAGAGCGGCGCCGTGCACCACGTCCGCGCCAGCCTGAGAAGGACCTGGCTGCCCGGCAGGACCGAGCTGCTCACCGTGGGCGGCATGGCCTTCCAGGATGGCTCCAACATAGACCTCATGCGCGTGCGCAGGTGCACGATACAGATAATAGGCAGGGACGGCACGCTCACGCCGCTCTGCAGCAAATACCTGAGCGGCTGCGGCGGGAGCCGCATCCTGCCGGGCATAGACTAAGGGGGAAACACCGATGTACGTCAGTCTCCAGGCGGGGCTCTACGACCTCTGCCGGCTGAGGATAGAAAAGGACGAGGAATTCAAGGCGCAGTCCGCGCGCGGGAACTTCGACGCCGTGGACGACGCGCTCTTTGACGAATACAAGCTCTGGCAGCTGAAAAAGACCGTCCGCCGCGTGCGGACCAAGAGCCCGTTCTACCGCCGCCTCTTTGAGAAGGCGGGGGTCACGGAGGACGACCTCCACAGCCTTGCGGACATAGCAAAGCTGCCCTTCACCTTCCCGGCCGACCTTGCGGGCACGAGCTACAGCCTGCTGTGCACCTCTCAGGGCGAGGTGGAAAAGCCCGTGACCTTCTACTCCTCGGGCTCCACCGGCACGAAAAAGCGCATCTTCTTCTCCATGGCCGACATACAGAAGATACTCGACTTCCTGCCCCGCGGCATGAACACGGTCATTGGCCGCGACGAGGCCCGGGTGCTGGTGTTCTTGCAGAACTCCCAGGGCCGCGGCATAGGCAGCATCCTGGCCCAGAGCCTCAACGCCTTCGGCATGCAGGGCTGGACGGCCGACCTCCAGGACAGCACGGACGACATCCTCCGCGCCACCGTGGAGCACAAGATAAACGTCTGGTTCGGCGACGCCATCACCATCTACCGCGCCACCCGCGTGCTGGAGAAGCAGGCCGACCTGCGCTCCCTCGGCATGCAGTGCATTTTCATCACCATGTCGAACATCCCGCAGAGCATGATAGACTATCTGCACTCGGCCTGGGGCTGCCGCGTCTCGACGCACTACGGCCTCACTGAGAGCGGCTGGGGCCTCGCGGTCGACTGCGACGTCTGCCCCGGCTACCACTACGATGAGCTGGACCACATCGTGGAGGTGGTGGACCCCGTGACGGGCGAGGTGCTGCCCGAGGGACAGGAGGGCGAGGTCGTCCTCACGAACATCGCGCGCGAATGCATGCCCCTCATCCGCTACCGCACGGGCGACATCGCCACGCTGACAAGGAGCGTCTGCGGCAGCCACCTCATGACGCTGGGCCACATCCGCCGCCGCAAAGAGGGCGCGACGGAGTATAATGGCCACTATATCTACCCCGCGCTCTTTGACGAGGTGCTCTTTTCCACGGACGGGCTGCTCGACTACCGCATCTTCCTCGAGGGCGGACGCATCAGCCTCGACGTCGAGGTGCTCGACGAGGCGCTCTTCGACGCCGTGGGGCTGAAAGAACGGCTCATGGCGCTGCCCTTCATGGCCGGGGCGCCGGAGATAGAGCTCAATCTGCTGAAGAGCGGCACGCTCAGGGAGCACTGCTACGAGAAAAAGCGCATATTGGAGAGGGAAAGCCATGAGTGATATACTCCACGAGACCGAAAGCCTCTGCCCCGTCTGCCTGAAGAAAATACCCGCCCGGTACGAGCGGATAGACGGCAGGGCGTATATGATAAAGGAATGCCCGGAGCACGGCGAGTTCAAGGTGCTGTTCTGGCGCGACGCGGACATGTACGAGAACTGGATGCGCCAGGGCGTGCACGCCCCCGCGCGCGGCCACGGCCGCCCGGAAAAGCGCGGCTGCCCCTTTGACTGCGGGCTCTGCGACGAGCACCGCAGCGGCACCTGCACGAGCATACTGGAGATAACCTACCGCTGCAACATGAACTGCGCCGTCTGCTTTGCGGACGCGAACGCGGAGAAGTTCGAGCCGGACATGGCGCAGATACGAAAGATGTACGCCGCGGCGCTCGGCTCCAACCGCTATTGCAGCGTGCAGCTCTCCGGCGGCGAGCCCACCGTCCGCGACGACCTGCCCGAGATAGTGCGCCTCGGCAAGGAGATGGGCGTCGCCCATCTTCAGGTAAACACCAACGGCATACGCATAGCCCGGGAGCCGGAGTTCCTTGAGCGGCTGCGCGACGCGGGGCTCGACCTCATATACCTCCAGTTCGACGGCCTGGACGACGGCATATACCGCACCATCCGCGGCCGGGAGATGCTGGACATCAAGCTCAAGGCCATTGAAAACTGCGAAAAGGCGGGCGTGGGCATCCTCCTGGTGCCGGTGGTCATCCCCGGCGTGAATCTTCACCGCCTGGGCGAGATCGTGCGCTTTGCGAAGGGGCACATCCCGACGATAAAGGGAATACACTTCCAGCCCGTGAGCTATTTCGGCCGTTTTCCCGGCAAGACTCCGCCGGACGAGAGCCGCTGCGGCCTCTCCGACGTCATCCACGCCCTGTGCGAGCAGTGCCCGGACGAGCTCAAGCTGGAGCACTTCGTCCCGCGCAAGCAGTTTGACCCGCACTGCGACTTTTCGAGCACCTATTTCCTCTCCGAGGACGGCCGCCTCGTGGCCACCAGCCGCTTCGACCAGAACGCCGCGGACACGGAGCAGACGGATTTTGTGGAAAAGACGAACAAATACACGGTCAAGCGCTGGCGCTTCCAGCCCGGGCACGAGGAGACCACACCGCTGCTGCGCTTTGCGGAGCGGACGCTGACGCACTCCTTCTGCATATCGGGCATGGGCTTCCAGGACGTGTGGAACATAGATCTGGGCCGCCTCCACGGCTGCTGCGTGCACATGATAACGGGCGAGGGCGAGATCGTGCCCTTCTGCGCCTTCCACCTCACCAGCGCGAGCGGCGAGAGGCTGTATTCAAACTAGGAGGACGGCATGAAGCTCACGATAGAACGCAAGACGACGGTGGGCCAGGCCCTCGCGGCCGAACCGAGGCTCTACGGCGCGCTGCTCTCGCTCGGGCTCTGCTGCGTGGACGAGAACACCGTCATGTGGACGATGGAGCAGCTGGCGGAGGAGGTCGGCGTGGACGCCGACGGGCTCTGCGCGGCGCTAAACGGTAAGCAGCCATGACGGAAAACGAGCGCAAATGCCTCGAGGTCAGCCGGATGCTGCTTTCGGCGGAGCACGGCGTGTTCTTCGGCGGCGCCGGGGTCTCCACGGACAGCGGGCTGGCCGATTTCCGCAGCGCAAAGGGCGGGCTCTACAACCAGCCCAGCGGCTACGGCGTCTCGCCCGAGGAGATACTCACCCCCGCCTTTTACGAGGCGCACCCCGCGGAATTTTTCGACTACTACCGTACCAAGCTGCTCAACCTCGCCGCGCCGCCCAACAGCGTCCACCGCATCCTCGCGGAGCTGGAGGCGCGGGGGCTCATAAAGTGCGTCATCACCCAGAACGCGGACAACCTGCACCAGCGCGCTGGGAGCCGGAACGTCATAGACATCCACGGCAACGTCTACATCAACACCTGCCCCGGCTGCGGAAAGCGCTTTCCGCCCGAGGCGGTGGCCGACTGCGAGGGAGTGCCCCGCTGCGACGTGTGCGGCGGCATCATCCGCCCCGGCATCCTGCTCTTCGGCGAGATCCCGGACATGCACCTCATCATGGATGCCATCCGAGAGCTCAAAAGCGCGGACCTGCTAATAATCGGCGGCACCTCCCTCAAGGTCAGCAGCGCGCCGCGCCTGCTCGACCGCTTCCGCGGGCGCATGGTCATAATAAACGACGAGCCCACGCCCTTTGACGGCAGGGCCGATGTTGTGATACGCTGGCGAATAGCCGAGGCCTTTGAGTGCATTCGGCAGGGCCTTCAGAAAGGAGACACAACCGATGGCAAAGACTAAATACATGGTGACGAGCGGCTTCCTCGGCGCGGGCAAGACCACATCGATGCTCGCCTTTGCGCGCTCCATCAACGCGCGCTGGGGCAAGGCCGCGATCCTCGCCAACGACCTCGGCGCGAGCAACATCGTGGACGCGGACTTCACCGCGACCAGTGATGTGCTCACCACCAGCATCGCAGGCAACTGCATCTGCTACCAGCACGAGAACCTCGTGGACAAGCTCCGCCAGCTCGTGGCCGGCGGGGCCACCGTGATCTTTTCCGACATCCCCGGCTGCGGCATCGGGGCGCTGGACCACGTCTACCTCCAGCTCGCGGAGCGCGAGGGGGAGGAGTTTGAGCTCATGCCCTTTACCTGCATCGTGGACCCGGAGCGGCTGCGCATGCTCATGGAGGGCGAGGGCGATCTGAACCTGCCCGCGGAGATGCGCTTTTTGCTGGACGCCCAGATGGCTGAGGCCGACCTCATCGTCCTCAACAAGGTAGACCTCCTGAGCAGCGCCGAGGTGGAAAAGCGCCTGGCGCTCATCCGCACGCTGCACCCGGACACGCCCGTCATGACCATGTCCGCCCGCACGGGCGAGGGCGTGGACGCCGTCGTGGATTACCTCATGACCCACGAGGCGGCGGCCGAGCACCGCGAGATCGGCTACGGCTCCGAGGCCTTCATGGCGGCCGAGCGGCTGCTGAGCTGGTATAACCGCCGCGTGTTCCTGGAGCAGCGCGAGGATCGGAACCTCGACTTCAACGCCGTGCTCGGCGACATCTTCGAGGAGATACGCTCCGGGCTGAAGGCCAAGGGCGGCAACGTGCCGCACCTGAAGATGTTCGCCTCCGGCGTGGGCGAAGACTTCTTCAAGGCCAGCCTCATCGGCGTGGACTACCCCGTCGAGTACGACCACAAACTGGCCGCCGAGTACAGCGCGCTCTCCGTAATCATAAACGCCCGCGCCGCGGCAGAGTCCGAGGCCGTGGCCGCCGCGGTGGACGACGCGCTGGACGCCATTGCGCAGAGGTACGCCCTGCGCGAGCGCACCTTCTTCCTGGAGAACTTCGGCATGATGGAGGAGGGCCGAGGCAACGGCGGCCGGGCCTCCAGATATTGAGCCGGAGCGAGGGGTGACGGCCAATGGCTGAGGCAATGCTGGACGTCTTTGCAAGGCGGAAGGATCGCTTCCGCATGCTTGAGGAGGGGACATATGCGGCGGGCTGGCGCGGCGGGGAGCTCAAGCTGCTCGAGGTCGGCTGCGCCGCGGGCGACGCGGCGGCGCACCTGGTCTCGACCCTGCCGGTCACGGTGACGGGCGTGGACCAGGACCCGGAGCTCATAGCCCGGGCCGCGGAAAAGTACGCCGCCCTCTCGGAGCGCTGCCGCTTTATCTGCGCCGACGCCCGGGCGCTGCCGTTCAGGAACGGGAGCTTTGACGGGGCTTACAGCGAGGCGGCGTTCTCGGTAATACCGGACAAGGAGGCTGCCGCGCGGGAATACGCGCGGGTGCTCCGCCCGGGCGGGAGGCTGCTCATAAACGACTTCTGCGCCCGCTCCGAGCCTGACCCGGAGCTGCGCGCGCAGGTCTCGAAGATACCCTGCTTTGCCGGGGTGCAGACCATTCCGGAATACGAGCGCATCCTCCGCGGGGCGGGCCTCGGGCTCGTCAGTGCGGACGAGGACTATTCGGAGTTCATGCGCATAATCCTGCATGTGAGCCGCGAATACGGCGTCGGCCCCGGCGAGACGGGCGGCTATCTCGCGCAGACCTTCGGCTCCGCCCCGGCGGACAGCGGATTTTTCAAGTCCGCGCGGATGAGCTACTGCCAGCTGATATTGGAAAAACCAGAGTAAAAAAGTACCGCTTTCTGCCGTAAAATGGGAGAGAACCGGTACTTTTTCGTATATTTTCCAAAACATCTTTATATCTTCTTTACACGGCGGTGCGCATAGGGTATGATGTAGCCGGAACTACACTTGGGAGGTCAATATGGTAATTGCGCTCTCTGCCGCCCTCGCGGCGGCATCCGTTACGCACCTGGCGGCCTGCGGCCTTGGAAAGAGCAGACTGCGTTACTTCACCAAGCTGCTGCTCATGCCGCTAGTCGCCGCGCTCTACTGCGCGCTGGCAGATCGCCCGGCGCCGGCCGTGCTGGCCGCGATGTTCTGCGGCTGGGCCGGCGACTTCTTCATGATCTACAAGCACAAGGACGCCTTCCTCGCCGCGGGCATGGCCGCCTTCGGCGTCGGGCACATCCTCTATGTAGCCCACATCGGCGTCATCGCCGCCGCGGCCGAGCCCCGGCTCTTCACGGCCCTCGCCGCCACGCTGGTGCCCGGCGCGGTCGCCATCGTGATCTTCGCCGTGCTCCGCCGCCGCATCCCGAAGCAGCTCCGGCTTCCGGGCCTGCTCTACGGCCTGCTGCTCGCCTCGCTCGGCTCCGCCGCGTTCATCGCGCTGCGCGCGGGCGCGCCCGGCGGCGCGTACCTGCTCGCGGGCGGCTGCCTCTTCCTCTGCTCGGACGGCATCCTCTCCTTCGAGACCTTCCGCGACGGCGACAGCAACGCCGCCGACGTGGCCGTCATGCTCACCTACATAGCCGCCCAGACCCTGCTGGCCATAGGCTTTTCCATGGGCTGAAACACCGTGCGCGGCGTCTGACAAAGACGCCGCGCGCTTTTTTTATGCCGTAATTGTGATCGAGCGCTTTCCGGCGCAGCAGCCTCGGAAGCCGGGCGCGGCGGGGCGCACAACGGCACTGATGCCGAGCGCGGGATACAGCTCCCGCGCCGCGGCCTCCAGCTCCACGGCTGAAACGCTGCCCACGGCGTCGATGCGGAGCGTCTCGCCGTCAAAGCCCGCCGCGTAGTCGATGAGGCCGGGCAGGGGAAAGAGCGCGCTGTCGAGCTCCACGATGTCGGGCGCCTCCCGCGCGCGCCGGACCGTGTCCAGCCGCCGCGTGACGCCGCCGCAGGGGCATTTCCCGGCCAGAAAGCGCGTGTAGTCGCCGGTCTTGTAGCGTATGAGCGGCATGGCCTGCATGTCCACGGTGGTGATGACGAGCTCGCCGAACTCCCCGTCGGGCAGCGCCTCGCCCGAGGGCGAGACTATCTCCGCGATGACGTGGTTTTCCCGCAGGTGCATCCCTTCGTGCGCCGGGCAGGTCACCGCCCCGCCGAGGCACATCTCCCGCGAGCCGTAGTGCGGGAAGAGCCGGGAGCCGAGCAGCCGCTTCAGCTCGCTCACCACGCCCGCGGGGCAGGCGTCGCCGGAGACGAGCGCGCGGCGGAGGCTCCCCGGGGCGCCCATCCAGCGGAGGAGCCCCAGCAGCGGCACGGGCATGCCGATGTACGCCTCCGGGCGCTCGGCCCCGAGCATTTCCGCCTGCTCCGCCAGTGTGCGGCCGAAGCCGAGCCTCACGGCCCGCGCGCCGAGGCTCTCCACGGCCCGGCAGATGAGCTCGCCCAGGCCGTCGGGGCCCGAGAAGGGCATGGCAACGGCCACGGCCTCGCCCGGGGAGACGAACTCGCCTATGCCCGCGGCAAAAAAGCCGACGGTGTGCGCGATATCCCGCTCGGTGTAGAATATCCGCTTGGACGGCCCGGTCGTGCCGCTCGTCGCGCCGGAGATGATTCGGCTCACCTCGGCCTGCGAGGTCAGCAGCAGCCCCGGGGCGTTTTCCGCAAGCTGCTCCGGCGTGGTGAAGGGCAGGGCCCCGAGCTCGTCGAGGCTTGCGAGCCGCTCCGGCAGGCCCTTGTAGAAGCCGCCGCGCGCCTTCTCGCGCGCGAGCAGCTCGTTCAGGCGCCGGAGCTGAATATCCTCAAGCGTCTCACGGTCGAGGGTCGAAAGGCCCTCGACTTTGCATATCCAGTTTTCAAGCCTGGTCTTTCTCATTTCCTGTACAGCGCGCGCCCGTCCCTCGCCGTGAGGTTGTAGGAGCAGAAGGGCACCATGCCGCGCTCGGCGTCGGCCTCGCAGATGTAGCAGCGGCGCAGCCGCTCGAGGTCCAGGCTGTCCGCGTCCATGAAGGCCATGCCGGAGACGGTGAAGGTGTTCTCCAGCGCCTCGCGCAGGAAGCGGTCGAAGCCGTCCTCCTCGGCGGCGGGCCCGGCCTCCGCGCCCCAGCGCCCGGCGACAAAATCGCGTGCCTCGGAGCTCTTTTTGCAGCAGCAGGCGCTATCCCGCCGCGGCAGGGCCTTCAGGCCGCCGCCGGGCAGCTTGCGGTAGCTCGCGTGGAAGCTGCACCAGGGGCTCTCCGCCCCACCGCCGCCGAAGTCCGCGAACTTCATCGCGCCGCCTGTTTGCGCCTCGATCTCGCGTATGACGCGCGGAATGGTCAGCCGCGTCTCCGGCTCCGGCAGCTCGCAGCGGCCGAAGTAGCTCACCGGCTGAAAGTGTACGCCGCGCACAGCCTTGCCGCGCCCGAGCGCAAAGCGCAGTATGCCGCCTATCTCGTCCACGTTCACGCCCGGCACGAGCGTCGGCACGAGCACGACGGGCAGGCCCGCCGCGGCGCAGTTGTCGATGGCCCGGAGCTTTTCGGCGGCGAGGTCCCGGCCCCGGAGGCGCGTGTATGTCTCCGGACGCAGCCCGTCGAACTGCAAAAAGGCGCAGGAGACCCCGGCCTCGCGCAGCTCTTCCGCGTAGCCTGCCTCCGAGGCGAGGCGCAGCCCGTTGGTGTTGAGCTGGAAGAAGGTGAAGCCCCGCTCCCGGCCGAGACGCACTACCTCGGGCAGGTCGTCGCGCATGGTGGGCTCGCCGCCGGAGAGCTGGATGTTGAAGGGCCCGCCGCGGGCCATGAGCATGTCGTAGAGCCGCGCGATCTCGTCGAGGCTGAGGTCGCCCTCCCCGCCGGCGGAGGCGAAGCAGACCGGGCAGCGGAGATTGCAGCGGTGAGTGAGCTCGAGCAGGACGCAGCAGCCCTCGCTCTTGTGCCCGGCGCAGAGGCCGCAGTTGTTCGGGCAGCCGTCGTCCGCCCCGCCCCCGGCGGGCGCGCCGCCCCAGGCGAGGTACTCGTCCGCGCCGCCCTCCCAGATGAGCGCGTCGAAAAAGCCGTGCTCGGGGCAGGTCTTGATGAGATGGACAAACCCGTCCCCGGCCACGGCCTTTTCGGCGTCTATCGTCCTGAGACAGACGGGGCAGACGCTCTTTGTCCTTGCGAATGTCTCGTACATCAGCAGAGCCCCCGGGCCTCGAGCAGCTCGACGCATTTGCCGTAGACCTCCTGCACCAGCGCGGGGCAGCGGCGCAGCTGATTGGACGGGTCGCCCGCCAGGATGCGGTCGCAGCTCTCGCCGCCGTATTCGGCCGTGCGCTCCCGGAACCAGTCGTGGAACTCCCTGAGCATCGCGTCGCGCTCCCGGCCGTCCAGGCCCTCGGAGAAATAGGCGAGGAAACAGGCCCCGCCGGTCAGCGCGCCGCAGGGTCCGCCGGAGAAACCGATGCCCGCGTTGAGCCCGCCCATCGCGCGTATGAGCTCCGGGCAGTCCTTCCCCTCGGCGTCCAGCGCAAGCTGCATGAGTATCTGCGCGCAGAAATAGCCCTTCCTCGAGAGCTCGAGCATCCTTCCAAACACGTCGTCCATTTTACCGCGCCTCCTTCCTGAATACCGCGCAGAGATAGCGGCAGTTCCGCGCTCCGTCGGGCGGGCACTCGGCCTCGCCGCGCCAGAGGGCGGCTATGTAATATCGCTTCGAGTC
>OJQL01000443.1_pt1 | contig 45668 bp, 38 predicted proteins | sample 1598731 | NCBI WGS metagenome assembly OJQL01 (sample SAMN03922510, study PRJEB24848) | human gut metagenome | isolation source: stool sample | host: Homo sapiens | place: Germany | collected 2010-02
CTAAATCGGCATAGATTTTCGTCAGACGCGAGTCCACCTCGCGGGCGATTTCCAGCCGGTCGCTCGACCACAGCAGGTGGAAAGCATCGCCTGTCGCGACGTCCGTCGGGGCTGTCCGGGCATACTCCGCCGTGATCTTGCAATCCGGATACTCGCGGGCCAGTTCCGCAATGCGGTCATTGACCTGCCTTGCCTTCTCCGCCTCGGACATGCTGCCGTCGAAAGTCAGCACATCGGCAACGTGCGTGTCGGTGTACTCCGTTGTCAGCTCCCAGCTGATCTGCACGATGGCGCGGTGAATCTTGATACCCAGAAAGTATTTCGGCTTGCGGACAACCGTTACCGTCGCCTTGAAGGTGACGGTTCCGTTCACATTGGGCATCGTAGCCCTGCGGACAAAGGTGTAGCCGCTCCATGCGCCGCCGTCCTGCCACGAGAGGCTGTACGCCGCCCTGCAATCCTGCATGATGGCCGGTATGCGGTAGTAGTCGTCCGTCGGCACGTCGTCATCGCCGGCGACTTCGGCTTTCGCCTGCGCAAGCTCCGACTGCTTCTGCTGCCAGGGGGCAAGCTCCGCCTTCAACCCGTCGATGCGAGTCTTGTTGGCATTGTACTGCTGACGGTAGGCTGCCGCGTCCTCGATGCTCGAACCGGCAATGAGTTTCAGGAGCCTTGCGTTCTCCGTTTCCAGTTGGCTAATCTGTGACCGAAGCGTCGCCACCTGACTGTCCGCCTCGTGCTGCCGGGCGTCCAGCTCCGAGAGGTCGAGGCCGTTGTCCGACACGGAGGTCTGCATGGCGCAATCCTTCGTGTGGGCATTGGGAGAGCCGCCGCAGCTGCGGCACTTGTACTGCGTCGTGCCCTGTCCTAGCGTCGCTCCGTCCGAACAGGTGACGCTGATGGTTACGCTCTCGCAGCCCCGCATCTTCGCCTCGTCGGTCGCCTGATAGTAGTTGCGGGCATCCGAGGAGATATAGTAGACATAGCCGTCCTCGTTGTCGTTGAACTCCGACAACCGGGCGTTCAGTTGCGCCTTGAAGGTCTCCAAATCCATTGTGTAGGAGTCGAAGAGCTCCTCGTAGACGACTTCCTGCCGGTTCCAGCTCTGCGTAACATGAATTTCATAAGCGTATGCTTTCTTCGTCTGCTTGTTTTTGCGGTTGATTATGTAGGCCGACATATACGAGGTGAATGTATAGGTATAACCGTCCTTGACGGCGTTGAGCTGCTGGACACGGCTGCGCGACCAGCCGGCATGGCTCTCCGAATTGGAGAGCACCTGCTCGCGCTGCGCGGCGTTCGGATAGAAGGAGGGGTCGGTTGTCTCAAAGCGCGTCCATTGACTGCCGTTCAAGATGCTGTTGTCGTCCGTCGGAGGATAGTAGTCGCACAGCGGGACACTCCCGTTGTCGCGACGTGCGATGTACCACCGCTGCGTGTAATAGCTGCCCGAGGTCTGGTCGAGGAAGTCGGTCATCCACGCCGTCATATTGTAATGGCTCAAATTGAAGAGTGCGGCGACATTTTCCTCGCCGCCAACCATATTCAGCAACGTGCTGCCGATGCCGTTCTCCGCCTGCTCGAAAAGCCCGCTGTAATGGTCGTACAGTTCGGCAACGGCACTGATCCTGCCGTTGAAGAGGTCGTTGAACAAGTTCTGCCGGAACAGGGCATCCCCGATGCTGCCGATGCCGGCCGCAGCCAGTCCGACCCCCATGTTGTAGAGATTGTCAAGGTCGCTCTCCAGTTTCTCGCGGGTAAAGTTGTTCGGGACACGGACAAGGTCATCAATGATTCCCTGCCAGTCCACCCCGCCGAGTTCCGAGAGTCTCAATAGCGACGCTATCTCCGGCTTGAACTCCGGAAAGGCGATGTCCGAAAAGGAGAGGGTGCTGTTCGTCACGACACTCTCGAACTGCATACACAGGCTCTTCGTGTCGTCGCACACCTTCATCAGGTAGCTGCCCCAGTGGAGTGCCGTCTGCGGAGAGCGCAGCATCAGCTTCGCCACAATCCATATCTTCGGGATGATCTTTTCTGCAACCATGTGGTAAATGCGGCGGTAGTAATAGTTTTCCGTGCTGCTGGACCAGATACCCAAATCGGTCAGTGCCTTGCGCTCCAGAAACCTGGAGGCGAAGATGCCTGCCGCTGCCACTTCTGCGGCATTATAGTGTTTGAGTATCGCCTGCACCTGCTCCTTCGAGTAGGCTTCGGCGACGCTCTCCGTCCCGAAGGCCGCCACCATCGCCGCGACCGTCTTCGCGTCGATATTCACGCTGTAATACTGGGCGTGAACGGCCGGCGGAAAGGCGGTCATCGCAGCAATGAGTATGGCAGTCAGTCGTTTCATTCCGGTGGCGGTCATTCGTTTGTCGCGGGTGCGGGAAGATGGAGCACATGTCCTGCGGTGTTCACCTTCTGGGCAAAGGGCAGCGGCTTGCCGATGCCGCTGGCATCCCAGTCGCGGCAGTAGGCTTCGATGGCCTGCTGATGGCTGCACCGCAGCTCGGCCTTGTAGAGCTTCAGCGCCTCCTTCTCCGCCCGCTCCGTGGTGTAGGTCATATAACATTCGTGCGGCTCCTCGACGCCGTACACGCCGCTGGCCGTGCCCCGCCGGATAAAGACCTCGCGGAAGAAGCTGCGCCCCTCCTTGTTCTCTAACCGGTTGATGGTGAAAACTTTCTTGCAGTCCACCTCCGTAAGTCCGAGAATCGCCTTGATGGTGTCGAAACGCTCGCGGAACTTGCTCTGGTCAAGCAGCATCACCACATCGGAGTTGTTGATGATGGCCTCCTTGACAATCTCGCTGCCGATGATGTCCTGTATCTCCTGCGTAACCACCCCGACCGACGCCCAGAACTTTCGGGCGGTCTTGTTACATGAACTTGATGTACTCGGCCATCAGCGGACTGGCGATCGCTTTCCATGCCTCCTCGATGACCAGCACCTTGCGGTTCTTCTTGATGCGCATCTTCTGAAGGAATACGTCCATGATGATCAGCGTGACAAGAGGGAAAAGAAGCGGGTCGTCCTTGATAGAGTCGATTTCAAAGACGATGAAGGTCTCGTCGAAGAGCGAGCTGTCCATATTCTCGTTGAGCGTCTTCTCGTGGTTGCCGCCCCGATAAAAGTCCTTCATCATGTAGCGGTAGGTCGAGAGGTCGATGCCCGTAATGCTGTTCTCGCTGCAGATGTCGGGAATGCGCTGCACCGAAAACTCATAGAACGAGTTGAAGGACAGTTCCTCCACTTTCAGCTCCCGGCGACGGCGCTCTATCTCGTCGATGGTGCGCTCGATGCGCCCGGCACGCTGCGCCTCGCTCTCCTCCTGTTGTACGGTCCGGTTGCGCTCGTCGATCACAAGGCTCTTGCGCAGATCCTCCCGCTGCGGGGGCGTGAAACCCTCGAAGCCGTTGAAATAGGTGTCGTAGTACTCCGTGATGACCTGTTCGATCAGGCGGTCTTCGGTCTTGGTAACCGTACCCTGCGACCCTTTCCAGATCAGCAGGACGAGGTTCTTCAGAAATCCCGTCTTCTCCACATTCAGCTCCGCACGGTTGATGCGGAAGGGGTTCATCGTAATGGGACGCTCCTCCGTATAGGAGATATATTTGCCGCCGACGTATTCGCACAGCCCTTCGTAGGAGTTGCCCGTGTCGACCAGCACGACGTCCGTGCCCTGCTCATGGAGCTGGCGCACGACGCTGTTCATGTGGAACGACTTGCCGCTGCCCGAGGGCCCCAGACAGAAGAAATTGCTGTTGTCCGTCAGCTTGTTCCGGCCCTCCTTGCCCGTAAGGTCGATGGCCACCGGCACGCCCTGGCGGTCGGTGTAGTATATCTTCAGCGGCGTGTCCTCGCTGTGCTGGATGCACTCCTTGTACATCAGACAGGCGGCGGCATCGCCCAACGTGAGAAAACGGTCGTAGTCGGGGTTCATGCCGTAGCAGTTGCCCGGAAACGAGTTGACGAACAGCTCCAGCTGGTTGTAGGCACGCTTCGAGATATGGATGCCCATACGGCTGAAAGCATTCTCTAACTGGTTGGTGCACTTTTGTATGTCCGTGTCGGCATCGACGGCGACAACGAGGTTGAAATGCGTATAGACAAGCTGCCTGCTCTCGCGGGCGATCACCTCCTGCACGCGCCTGATGTCCTCGACGGCCATCTGGTTGCTCGGATTCGGAATGCTTGCGTGGCGGTTTTTCTTCTTCTCCAGCAGCGCCAGTTCGCGCTTCTGGTTCGGTAGAAAAATAATCTGGTTATAGACGACCGTCTCCGCGCCGGGAATATGGTCGACAGCCGAGAGCAGATCGACCGGCATATCCGTATTGTTGACCTCGATATCCGTATAGGGGCGGATCAGCGAGGGCAGGCTCACGCTGTCCACATCGACCAGACTGTAAACCTTGCAGCGCCTGTCGCCCATGGAGACCGTCTCATCGTCGACCTTGAAGTTCGACATCGAGATGACCTTGTCCTTGAAGTTCATCGCAAAGAAGCGGTCGACATACTCCGACGCCTCGCGCTTGGTGAGAAACCGCGCCGAAACGCCGGCATCGTGAAGCTGGTCGTGCACCTTGCGCACCTTCACCAGAAACTCGCGCCACTTCTTGCTGTCATAAGAGAACAGCCGTCCCTTCCTGCACTCCTGCGTGACGGTCAGATAGCATACGCTGTCCGTATAATTTCGTCCGTTGAAGTAGCGGAAGTACGCCGACGAGAGGAACTCGCGGCTGCCGCCGTCATCGGCGAACTGCTTGCGGACAAAGATGTCCTGCTTGTGCAGGGCATAGCCTTCGCCCAGCGTCTGCGCCAGGGAGGCGAACAGCCGCGCGAACTCATAGTAGCTGTCGATGTCGGCGCTGTACTTCTGCACCGGATTGTCCATCTTCAGCACGGCGGAGTATTCGCCCGTCTTGGTGTAGAGGACGCCGATGCCGTTCACCTCTTCGACCGAGAAGTAGATGTCCCGGAAGATGCGTTTGCGTTTGCCGCCCGTACCGAAAGCATACACGGAGACTGCCATTCCGATACAGACCGCGATGAAGAACAGTATGATGTACAGTGTCATTCCCTTTCAAAAAATGGGGCGGGTCCGCCTCGCAGGGCAAGCCCGCCCGCCGTTCAACATTCAATTGACCTCACTTGCACGGAGGTTTTTTCTTTCGGATTACAGCCTCTTCGAACAGGCGTACACGAAGACGCCGTGTTCGTTCCGCTTCGTGTGAAGCCCCTGCTTCTGCCTGAGGAAGATAAGGGCCGCACCTGTGCCGACGGCCGTGACGAGGACAACCAGCCCGGCGACAAATCCCAGCAGGCAGTAGGCGACGATGAAGCCCGCAATGGCCCCGCCCGCCGTACCTGCCGCCCAGTAGATGTAGCGCCCCTGCAGTCCGAAGAACTCCAACGGACGCTGCAGTCCCTTGAACACGGGATAGTCCGGATGCCTTTCGTCCCTGCCTTTCATCACGCACGCGGTTTACGAGATACCGAAGAAGAGCGGCAGGGCCTGCGCGGCTGCAATGAGGAAGATGCAGGCGCCCACGACCATCATGATCTTCTTCTTCACGTCCTGCTCCTCGTTGTTCATGGCGATATAGACGCTGATGGCGCCTACAATGGCCACGACACCCGCTATGGCGTAGCACAGCTTCACCACGATGGGCACGTACTTGGCGATCTCCTCCGCAACGGTGGACAACGCCGACGTACCCGCCGAGTAGTCGCCGGCGGGACTCTGCGCCATGGCGGCCGTAGCGCCGAGCAGCATAAGGCACAGCATCTTCATCTTGTCGGGAGATGCCAGCTGCCTCAAAAACTTTTTTGCTTTCTGAATCATCTGTTTTCTGTTTTTTTGTTCGACATATTTTGCGCTTGAATCATGAGTTTTCCGTATGTTCCGTCTATATCCGATAGCCGAAGAAGGCGGGGAAGACGACAGAGGCGCCGAGGATGAACAGGCACGCCCCGACAAGGGTGACGATCGACTTGGTGATGCCGTCCTCACCCGTGTTCATCCTGACATATATCTGGAATGCGGAGATGACGACGAAAACGGCGGCGACGGCATAGCAGATATAGAGGACGTAGAGCATCATCGTCACCACATAGTCGTGCATAGTAGCAAGCGCATCCGCACCCCAGCTGTAGTTCACGCTGCCGCTCTTCGCATACGACGAGAGCGGCAGGGCGAAGCACAGCGCCGTCACCGCGGTTCTCATTCTCTCCTTCATCACAGGCGGTCGATTTTTGATTCCCACCTCAATGCAGGACGGCTGCCCGATAGGCCCCTGTTCACCAAAGCCATTCGCAGCTCCTCGTGTTCGTAGGTGTCCGAGAAGCAGGGCTGCGTCTCTTCCATCGCCGACTCCGCCTGCGCCTTCCTGCGCTCGAATGCGGCATCCGCATCACGCTCCCTGTCGGCAGCGGACTCCGTGCCGCCGGCACTCTCCCCGGAAACAAGGCTCGTCTCGAACGTCTCGTCCCCGATGCTGAAGCCGGCTTCGTTCTCGGAGACGCTGACACCTGCCTCCTCCGCATCATCGTCGGACGAAGCGACCTCGAAGGTTTCTTCATCGGATTTCTTCGCGCCCGGCTTGCCGTAAAGGTCGCGGGCGACGGTAACTGCGTAGTAGATTATGTATGCTACCGTCAGACAGATTGCGAAAACCCAGAATGCGCTCATCTTTTCAGTATTTTTGAACTTGATACTATTTCTGTACTCAACAACAAGCGCAAAGGTGTATATTAAAAATAATACGGAAAAAGATTTGATACTAAAATCATTATTTTATTAACATGATTTGCGTCGATTTTCATAAATGAACTCTATTTATGAACTCAACCTGTTTTCAGACACAAAAAAAGCCCTCCGGAAGGAGAGCTTTTTCAACCATAGTTTATAGCGGCACGGATACTAACGCTTCCTTCTTCGGATATAGTCGTTCAGATCCTTATATTCGGAATAGGCGGAAGACCGGTCACTGACACGTCCTTCATACAGGTCCGCAATCGTCTCGACGGTCTTCTGCCCTGCAAGGTCATTGTCGAGATAGCAATAGATGAAACGGTATGTTTCCAGTTGCATGAGCGTCTTCTTCAAGTTGCTTATGGAGTTCATAATGATATAGTCCGTCGCCTGCGCCATGCAAATGCCGTAGTCCCTGTCCCGTTTCAGGGTCAGATAGGTAAGGAAATCCATAAAGCCCTCGAAGACGCAGGCGCACAGCTGTGTCTCCTCCTTGCGATACTTTATCACCGTAATATCTTTTCCGATGATGCACCCTTTGTAGTAGGAGTTGCGCACCTCATAGCCGCCCGACATATTGCCGAAGGCAATGGCGAAGTAGTGCCGCCGGCGCAGATCGTAATGCACCTCCCGGCAAAAGGCCTGCGCAATGTCAGGGTCGACCCGCCGGCTGCGCAGGTATGACAGAAGTGCCTTGTGCTGCAATGCCACGACTGCGACATTTCTCATTTGCTGCTCCATAGACGGTGCATCAGGTATGACGACAGCCTCTCCCGCCACAGCACAGTTGCGGGCGTGTACCTCGATGTGCGAAAGGATTTCGCTTATATCGTCGGTATGGTAGAGGTATTTGCCCAGCTCCACCAGGTCGCCGCCGGCAGCCAGTCCGAAGTCATACCACACGTTCTTCCGGTCATTGACGCAGAATGATGCCGTCTTCTCCTCCCGGACAGGAGAGAGGTACCAGTATTGCCTGTATTTTTCATGATGCGGCCTGTATCCAAGCTGCTGCAAATAGTCCACAATCCGGACCCGTTTCGCTTCTGATATGTTCATGGCAGTTTGTTTTCATTTGTTTTCATAAATCCGTTTTGTTTGTTTTTTTCCTATATATGCCCACCCGTAGTAAACTAAACTCTTTTAGGGCTCGTCTGTATCGGCCTCGTCCTCGTCGAAAAGCGCGGCTTCGGCAGGTGTCATGTCGTAGTAAAAAATATGGTCCTGCTTATGAACCAATCTGAGTTCGTTGATCAGATATTGGAGCAGATTCACCGTGACGCTGCACCCTCTGATGAAACCGATTTGCTCATAGGCATTCCTCAAAAGCAGTATCATTTTATTGAAACCTACCACCGGCCTGTTGTCAAATGCTATCGACAAGGCATACCGATGCTGCTCCTCCGTCAAATCCCGGAAACTTTTGCGGACAGGTCTGGCCGCAGTCTCCGGCACACCGTCACCGGCCAGTTCGGGAAGCCCCTCGTCGTTAATCCTGAATGCAAACGGCTTGAACTCCTTTTCCCGAATGTGGAGAGCCTGCACCTGACTGTACTGCGGGTCTGCTGCATTCCTGCTGATGACAAGCACCGTCTCCGCCTTGTTGCCCATCTCCGTGCCGATATGGCCGCGCACGTTGTTGTCGCCCTTATTCAGATGCAGCACGCAATGGATATGCAGGTCGTACCGGGATGACCACTCCATCATCTTGTTGATGACGGCGACCGACTCGGCGGCATTGTTGATGTCGAGCATCAGGTCGCGAACACCGTCGATGATGACCAAGCCATAGCCCTCCCTTTGCCGCAGGGCATAGTCGATGACCTGCATACGGACAGCCGGACTGTATTCCCGCAGACAGATGAAATCGAGATTTTCGCTGTCGCAGGTGGTCGGCAGATTGGCGAGGCGCAAGATGCGCTCCAATACATTGTGGCAATGGAAGCGGCTCTGCTCCGTGTCTACATAAAGGATCCGGCGCTTGCCTTCGGGCAGGCTGGCCCGGTAGTTCAGCACACGACCGTTTGCAAGCGATGCCGCGACCAGTGCCGAGACATTGAAGGTCTTCTTCGACTTCGCCTTGCCCGTCGATGCGCTGAAATTGCCCAGCGTCGCGATTGCCGAGTTGTCAATCCAGATAATCTGCGGCGGCAGCTTGTATTCGTCGGTTGTCCTGATACGCGATACGGAGAGGATGTCCGACAGCTGCTTCTCCTCCAAACCTGCACCTTGTACAAGGCTATTCCTCTCTCTTCCTTCTTCCATAGCGCTTCTGTCCGTAAAAGGGTTGTACTTCCGTTGCCTGCTCCGCGTTGTTCAGGACTTCATCGACCGTAGGCTCATAGTGTCGCAGCAGCCACGCATCCAGCTCCTCTTTTGAAAAGAAGAGATTTTTGCCGCGCGGCTTGTAGTGGGGAATCTCGCGGTTGGCGGTCATCTTGTAGAGCAGGCTCTCCGAGATCCCCAAATAGGCACAGGCCTCCTCCGTGTTGAAGACCTCCTTGTTCGAATAGAGCGTCTCTTCCAGCCTCGACACCCGCTTCATCAGCTCCTTCGGTTCCAGCTGCTCGATCATTTTCTCGACGGAAGACAGCCTCATCTCCAACCGCTCCATCACTGTCATGGGTTTTCTTGTCATAGATTTTATTATTGATGTTGAACATTCAGAGAGATACATCATCTGCGATGCGCATCCTCTGAAAGCAAAGGAATAGAAGGGTTCCCCAATAGTTTCCTTGTACATGGGTAAACTATTGGGTATTTGCCTGCATTTCCTTTCCCAGACGGCTGTTTCCTGTCATTCCTTCAAGCCCGCGACAGCCCGTCGTATGCCGAAAGCAACGGGGTCATCCGACCCCCGTGTGTCGGATACGGCAACGGAAAGGCTGGAGGTGCCGAGAAACTTGCGGCCATCCTTTTTAAGCAGGAGCTGCCCCTTGGCAAGAACCGTCTGCCAGTTCCAGCGTATGAAGCCCCGTTCATGCAAGGCATCGAACAGAATGGCCACACGGCGGATATTGTATACTCTTATATGGAAGTCGGGCTGACAGCTGAACAGCGCAGCCATATCATCGGCGGTAATCTCCTCCTTGCAGAACAAACAGAACCTGTTGGCGCAGGCGGCAATTCCCTCCAATTGGATTTTCGAAAAGTCGCAGCCAAAAGAAAGGGGTGCGCGGCTTGTGTACGCGGTTGAAGAGGGAATGTCGGGGGCGGGGCAATCTACGGTGTCGTACAATCGCTTCAGTTCGGCAAACGCCTCAAATGTAAATGATGCAGCCTCAAAGAATGATTTTACGAGGGCGGGGCAATCGTTTAACAGACCTTTGACGATGTGGATGTTCATTTCGTGGCAGTTTTTACACGTCGTCCGGTCGCACCCGATATATCGGTGACTGTTCACAAAATCCTCTGCAAAGCGGCAGTAGACCTTGCCGTTTGCTACTACATCGCGCAAATAGATAGTTCTGGCATCGGATAGCAGCGCATAAAGCTGGTCCGCTGCCTGTTTTTCATCTTCGAGATGGTGAAGATGCCGGCTCTCCCCAAAAAAGAGAGAAGTCCTTGATTGGGCCTTTTCATGTCGAATTGATTTTAATTTGGTTAAACTTTATTATCCGATCCCGCTACCTTGCATTAAATGCAGGCAGCGGTCTCCTTATTTGTTTCCAATAGTTCGACATTTCACTCAAACAATCAATCGAACACCGAGTTCACCAAGTTCACCGCATCATTCTTCTTCTGGTTTACGATTTTGGCATAGACCTGTGTTACCTTCACATCCGAATGGCCGAGCAGCTTCGATACGGTATAGAGGTCCGCACCGAGTGTCAGCATCATCGTGGCAAACGTGTGCCTCGCCGTGTGAAATGTCATATGCTTCTTCAATCCGGCCTTTTCCGCCCATTCGGCAAGTGAAGGGTTGACATAGTTGAATGAGGGAATATCGAAGACCTCGTCTTCTGTTCCCTTGCCTCTTTTGGATGGCAGCCACTTCATGGCCTGCTCCGACAACGGGATATAAATCGGGTCTTTGGTTTTCTTCATCACTATTTCCAGCGTATATGTATCCCGATCCTTGATTATATTTCTCCACGTCAGCAGCATGATATCGCTGATACGCAATCCGCAGAAACAGGAGAACAGATAGGCGTTCTTTATGTCTTTCAATCTTTTGTTCGGAAACGGGGTTTTCATCATCAGCTTCACTTCGTCGATAGTTAGAAATTCGCGCTTGCTTTCCGGCTCGCGGATTTTATCCCGCTTGTCTATCTTGTTGAACGGATTGTCGCGCAGAAGGTCTTCCCGGACAGCCGCATTCAATGCACCGTTCAGGCAGCGGTAATAAGTCTTTATGGTGAAGTTCGAGACTCTGCGCCCATCGGAGCGATATTCTGTCTGGAGAAACCGAAGATAACCCGCACAGAAATCCTTGTCTATATTATCGAGCAGGGTGCGGTCGTCGGTGTACATCTTCAAGACTTTGATAGTCGTCTTAATCTGATTCACGTCTTTTTTACCGCGTTTTTCCTGCTCCTTCCTGTACGTTTCCATCCAATCGAGCAGATACACCTTTTTATGTGGATTTCTTATCCCGACTTCACCGGTCGTCAGTTCAATGATTCGTTGCGATTTTACCTTGTTGGCCGCAAGCATAGTCGTTGCATTCTGCTTGCGGTCGGCAGCAGTCCTTTCAGGGATAAGATATAGTTTGAGAGGCTCGTAAGTCCGTTTGCCGTAACGGTAAATATCCAAATAGAGCGACTTGCTGCCGTCAGCAAGCGTCCGCATTCGTATCTTGACAGGTTCCTTTACTTTCGCCGGTTTCTTTATTCTTGCCATAGGGGTCTTGAGTATCAATGTAATTCCACTGGCAAAGATAGAAAAAATAATCCTAAACGCGTAACAAATACGTAACAAAATGATACTAAAAAGACATAAAAATAAGAAAACAATGAAAGCAAATGAAAAACCGTATATGGTTATAATATATTGATTATATGCTATTTGTTTAGCATTTTATTAGCAAATGCTTTCATTTATGCCTGTATGGTGTGAAATCTGGAAAATTTTTTGAAGACACCTTGTACAACCTCACCCGGAAGGGTATGCGTTGTTTTTCGGTGTCGCAGGTTTACCAGAACCTCAGGAGTTACAGATTCAGCGGCACTCTTCTTCTTTGGCACAAATGAGTCCATTTGTCCGCACTCCTGCCGATGCAATCGAATCATATGCGACGGCAGGATGCTTTCCGATAATCGGATTCTTCCTACAAAAGAGAGTTGCGTCACTTTTTTCCTGCCGCCGTTCTTTTTTACTTTCTCCGTCCGCAACATATTCCGCACATCCGGCCGACCGAGCAGTTCCGCCGCATAACACAAAAAAAACGGCAGCCCCTCAGAGAAGGAGTGCCGCAAATTATCCGCGCCTGCGAAACTACTTCTTCGCAGGCTCTTTTTCGACGGCCTTGAATACGGCCAGCGACTTGTCGTCGTCGAAGAAGGTCAGCTCCGAACCCTTGATTTCGAAACGGTCCACGTCGTCGAGCATCTTGACGAACGCATCTTCGTACTGCATGTCGGGGCAGGCCATCCGGGTCATGCCCATATTCTCGAATTCGAGTTTCTTGCCCTTCAGCTCATAGCGGCCGAAGAAACGGTTGCAGTTGGTGCGTCCGGCGACCATCGTGTCGGCGGCATTGAACTCCAGCGTGAAAAAATCCGTCTCCTGATTGATCGCCGTCGCCGGAATCGACCCCATTTGGGCGAGTTTCCAAGTCGTACCTTCGAGCGTCTTGTCCTGCGCGGCGCTTCCGCACGCAGCCATCGTAACGAGCAGCGCTGCGGCTGCAAAATACTTTTTCATCATAAATACATATAAGTTAATAACAGAACGCCGCGTGCAAAAACCGCACAAAACCTGACGGCGTCGACTCTTACGCGCCCCAAAATTAGCAATTCCCGGCCGGATACGCAACCCCGGCGACAAAAAACACAGGCAGGTTCTCACATAGGCAGTTTTTGGGCGGCTCCCGCAAAAAAAGCCATCCGGAACAAATCGCTCCGGATGGCCGCAAATCGGGCAAAGCCCCGAATTACATTTTTTTCAGATAAACCGCGATCTGCAGTTCCGTCGTTGCGTTGAACAGATCGTCGAGAATGACAGCGGGATCGAGACCCATCATCTGCGACGGATCGAGTCCCAGCCCGCCGAGCACGTCCTTGAGCAGCTTGACATAGGGCAGCATCATGGCGCGGTCCACATACAGGCGGAACACACCGCCCTCAAAGGTATACTTGAACGGAATGGCGTAATGGCTGTCGGTCGAAACAACACTCAGCCCCTTATAAGCGCCGAGCATCTTGTCAATCTCGGAAAGAATCTCCATCCCCTCCTGCTTCTCGATCGCCCGGATGAAATCCTTGCTGACGGCAGCGAAGAACAGGTTCGACTCCGTATAGAAACTCAGCGCGCCTTCGGGCAGGACAGCGGCGGTCTCGGCACTCGGAAATACCGATACGGCCTCGGCAAACGTCGGCGAGAAGATCGTCGTCATGATGTCGGCCCCCTCCTCGACCACCACGTCATGGTATTTGGCGGCAAACAAACCGTCGCTATGCAGATCGAGCTGAACCAGACCGCTCGACACGAATTGCGAACCGATGGCCGACACCAAATCCAAGATGGTATTGAACGGCATTACGAACGAACCGGCAGGCATCCCCATGCTCTCCGAGAGATCGATACCGGGAATATTATCCGGATCCGTCCATGCAGCGGCTACTTCCAGATAAAGCCTCGAAGGCTCACCGCCCCACTCGTCGGGCACTTCTTTAAAGTAGTGCGGCGTATAGCTGCCGACCAATTCGGACGATACCTGCGGTTTCTTCACCTTTCCGTCGTCATCGTTACAAGCCGTAAAGGCAGCCAAGGCAGCGCACACGACAAACACGGACGCAATTTTGTGCAAGAGATTTTTCATAAGCGAGATTAGATAGTGTTAATTCAAATGTGCGGCAAAGTTATCTCCGAGGCCGATTATGAACAAATAAATTCATTCGGGGGGGGGATTTTTCAAACGGACAGCAAATTTTTCATCACGAACCGAATCGCCGGAACACAAAAAAGGCCGCGGCACTAATGCCGCGGCCGAAGCCGTTTCGCCGCCCGGACGGATTTCGAACGACTCCCCGAACGGTTTTCGAACGACTCCCCGAACGGTTTTCGAACGAACCTCCTGACAGCCCGCCGACCGAACGGTTTTCGAACCATCCGCTCGGACAGATTCCGGACTGTCGTCCGAACCTATTTCGGGCGCCTTCCCGAAGGTGTTTCAGACTGCCATTCGGAAGGATTCCGCCCCACCGTCCGGACAAATCCCGGACCGCTTCCCGGAGGAATTTCAGGCCGTCATCCCGGACAGATTTCAGGTCCCCGGACGGATTCCGGACCGCCATCCGTACGAACCACAATTCGGACGCATCGCCGCCCCGGAAATCGCACCGCAAAGCGGGCGGCATTCCCGGCGGCGCAACGTACGGCCGCAACCGCCTTACCCGAACAAGCGGTTCAGCAGCGCCGCCAACCTGTATCCGGCTTTCAGCACCTGCGCCTCGGCGAACTCGTGCGAGAAAATGATGAAGTCGCGCGACTCCTCGTACGAAAGCGTCTGACCGGCCTTGGTCCAGTCGTAGATCACGCGGCACTCGCGGGCGCTGTCGGCCAGCCAGTCGCGGGGCGTGCCTTCGGCGATATCGCGTTTTTCCCGCTTCGAACAGCGGTCGAGCTGGTGCCCGTATTCCAGATAATGCCACTTGTTGCTCAGCGTAAGCGCCCACTCGTCCCAGTAATTATGCAGGCCGTACTCCTTGCCGCTGAGCGTGAATTTGAAACTCTTGTACCACGGATATTTCACGTGTCCCGGACAGTGCATGTCGCCGACGAGATGTACGATAAAGCGGATCGAGACCGTCACCGTCGAATCGTTTTGATTGCGGTAATCTTCCACGTTCGCAATGCAGTCGTCCAGAAAAGTCATCGCGTCGCCTTCGGGATCGGGCACGTAGTTTCCCCCGGCATCGACCTTGTTGGTGTGCCACGTGTTGGTGTGCCTGTAGGCCGGCGTGTGGCGGACCTGATCCATCCACGAGGCATAACAGACGATCGAACGGCCGCCGAGATACTTTTCGATGTTTTTTTTGGCTTTGGGCGTCAGGTTGCATTCGGCGATGTAGGCGATCGCATCGTGGCCGATTTTCCCCCAGCCGAACGCCGTCGCGCACCAACAGCTGAGCACGGCCGTCAGCAGACATACGGATAGTTTTTTCATTTCGAATTAGTTTTAAGGTGATTTCGAAACAAATATAAAGAATAGATATTAAATAAGCAATAAAAAGCAATTACAATCATTTCTTTTTATGCTTTATCCTATCCATACAAGCGATACGACGCCGGATGCGATCCGGCCCGACAACAAAAAAAGCCGCGGCACAATGCCGCGGCCTTTCACATAGCTGTCATACAGATCAGTACTCCATCTTGGCAAGACGCTGGTAGCTGTTGTAACGCCACTTGGCGTTCTCCTCGGCGGCAGCGAACAGCTCCTCGGCCTCGGCCGGGAACGACTTCTTGAGCGAAGTGTAACGCACCTCCTTCATCAGGAAGTCGCGGAACTTCGACCAGTCGGGTTCCTTCGAGTCCATCACGAACGGATTCTTGCCCTGCTCTTCGAGCTGCGGATTATAGTGCCACAGGTGCCAGTAGCCGCAGGCTACGGCCTCCTTGCCCACGGTCTGCGTGCGCGTCATGCCGCCCTTGATGCCGTGGTTGATACACGGCGCGTAAGCGATCACGAGCGACGGTCCGGGATAAGCCTCGGCCTCCTTCAGCACGTTGAAGAGCTGCATCTGCGACGCGCCGATCGAAACCTGCGCCACGTATACGTAACCGTAGGTCATGGCAATAGCGCCGAGATCCTTCTTGCGGATACGCTTACCGGCCGACGCGAACTTGGCGACGGCGCCCACGGGCGTCGATTTCGACGACTGACCGCCGGTATTCGAGTAAACCTCGGTATCCACGACCAGAATATTCACATCCAGACCCGAAGCCAGCACGTGGTCCACGCCGCCGAAGCCGATGTCGTAACCCCAGCCGTCGCCGCCGATGATCCACTGCGACTTCTTCACCAGCCAGTCCTTCATTTCGAGAATGTCCTTGCAGTAGTCGCAGCCGCAGGCCTCCATCATCGGGATCAGGCGGGCCGAAACCTCGGCCGACTTGGCCGACGAACCGCGCGCGGCGATCCACTCCTGCATGACGCCCTTCAGCTCGTCCGAGCACTTCGTGCAGTTGGCGATCGCCTGCTCCATCGACTCCTGAATACGGTCGCGGAGTTTCTCGACGCCCACATGCATACCCAGACCGAACTCGGCGTTGTCCTCGAAGAGCGAGTTGGCCCATGCAGGACCCTGTCCCTTGTCATTGGTGCAGTACGGCGTCGAAGGAGCCGAACCCGAATAAATCGAGGTACAGCCCGTGGCGTTGGCCACCATCATCTTCTCGCCGAACAGCTGCGAAATAGCCTTGATATAGGGAGTCTCGCCGCAGCCTGCGCAGGCGCCTGAGAACTCGAAGAGCGGTTGCGCGAACTGCAGGTTCTTGACGCTCTTGGTCTTGTCCACGACCTGCTTGTAGCCGATGTTCTTTACGATATAATCCCAATTCTTCTGCTGGGGCAGCTGCGATTCGAGCGGTTTCATCACCAGCGCCTTCTCCTTGGCGGGGCAGACGTCCACGCAGTTGCTGCAGCCCGTACAGTCGAGCGGCGAAATCTGGATGCGGAACTTGTAGTCCTTCGTCTCGCCCAGACCCTGCTTCCACTCTACGCCCGAAGCGGCAGCTTCGGCCTCCGTTGCGAGGAACGGACGGATCACGGCGTGCGGGCAGACATAGGCGCACTGGTTGCACTGGATACAGTTCTCGATCTTCCATTCGGGCACGTTCACGGCGATGCCGCGCTTCTCGTAGGCGGCCGTACCGTTCTCCCACGTACCGTCCTCACGGCCCGTAAAGGCCGATACGGGCAGGTCGTCGCCCTTCAGGCCGTTGATCGGCTCGACGATCTTGCGCACGAATTCGGGACACGAAGCATCCGAAACATGCACGAAGCCCTTGTCCTCGATCGAAGCCCACTCGGCAGGAATCTCGACCTTAACGACGGCATCGCCGCCGGCGTCCACGGCCGCATAGTTCATGTTGACGATATCCTCGCCCTTCTTGCCGTAGGACTTCTGGATCGCCTTCTTCATCTGCTCGACGGCCTTGTCGAACGGAATGACGTTGGCGATCTTGAAGAACGCCGACTGCATGATCGTGTTGGTGCGCGAACCCAGCCCCAGCTCGGCGGCGATCTTCGTGGCGTTGATGATATAGAAGTTGATCTTGTTCTTGGCGAGGTAAGCCTTCATGTGCGCGGGCAGCGTCTCGCAGGTCGTAGCGGCGTCGTGCACCGAGTTGAGCAGGAACGAGCCGCCGGCCTTCAGTCCCTTGAGCACGTCGTACTTGTCCACGTACGAAGGCACGTGGCAGGCCACGAAGTCGGGCGTGGTGACCAGATAGGGCGAAGTGATGGGCAGGTCGCCGAAACGCAGGTGCGACGAGGTGTAACCGCCCGATTTCTTCGAGTCGTAGGAGAAGTATGCCTGACAGTATTTGTTCGTCGTGCCGCCGATGATCTTGATCGAGTTCTTGTTGGCGCCCACCGTACCGTCGGCGCCCAGACCGAAGAAGAGCGCTTCGAACGTGCCGGGTTTGGCCAGCGAGATCTCCTCGCCCACGGGCAGCGAACGGAACGTCACGTCGTCCACGATACCCACCGTGAACTGGTTCTTGGGTTCGTTGGCCGCGAGGTTCGTGAACACGGCCAGCATCTGCGCCGGCGTGGTGTCCTTCGACGAAAGACCGTAACGGCCGCCGATGATGAGCGGCTTGTTCTTGCACGGGCAGGTGGCGAAAGCCTCCACCACGTCGAGGTAGAGCGGATCGCCGTTGGCTCCCGGCTCCTTGGTGCGGTCCAGCACGCAGATGCGCTTCACGCTTTCGGGCAGCACCTCCATCATGTATTTCACCGAGAAGGGACGGTAGAGGTGAACGGTCACGACACCCACCTTCCCGCCTTTGGCGTTCAGGTAATCGACCGTCTCCTTGAGGGTCTCGGTCACCGAACCCATCGCGATCACGATGTTCTCGGCGTCTGCAGCTCCGTAGTATACGAAAGGCTTGTACTCGCGGCCGGTGATCTTCGAAATCTCGCGCATCGCGTCTGCGACCATGTCGGGCACGGCGTCATAGAAGGGGTTGGAGGCTTCGCGGGTCTGGAAATAGATGTCGGGGTTCTGGGCCGTACCGCGCGTCACGGGGTGTTCGGGGTTGAGCGCACGCTGGCGGAAGGCCTTCAGCGCGTCGCGGTCGAGCATCGCCGTCAGGGCGGCTTCGTCGATCAGCTCGATCTTCTGGATCTCATGCGAGGTGCGGAATCCGTCGAAGAAGTGCAGGAACGGCACGCGCGACTTGAGCGCCACGATGTGCGCCACGCCCGCGAGGTCCATCACCTCCTGTACGGACGAGGTGGCGATCATCGCGAATCCGGTCTGGCGGGTCGCCATGACGTCCTGATGGTCGCCGAAAATAGACAGCGACTGCGCGGCCAGCGCGCGGGCCGACACGTGGAACACGCCGGGAAGCAGCTCGCCGGAGATCTTGTACATATTCGGAATCATCAGCAGCAGGCCCTGCGACGCGGTAAACGTCGAAGTGAGGGCGCCACTCTGGAGCGAACCGTGCACGGCGCCTGCGGCGCCCGCCTCGGACTGCATCTCCACGACTTTCACCGTTTCGCCGAAAATATTTTTACGACCTTGTGCAGCCCACTCGTCCACGAGCTCGGCCATGGTCGAGGAGGGCGTGATGGGGTAAATCGCCGCAACTTCCGAGAACATGTATGCAACATGCGCCGCAGCGTAATTACCGTCACACGTGATAAATTTCTTTTCTGCCATTTTGTTAAAATTTTAGATGATATTGTGTGTGTTTTCTGAATTCAGGACAGAATGCGTTGCAAAGATAGCAAATCCGGCGGAAAAAACAGTCCGATTTCAGAACAAAAAATCAGGAATTTTTACCATTCGGGGTGTTAGCGGAATAACACTCAAGGTTGTTAATTTTTTAACACAAACCTGCGTAAATCACGGAGTTGCAAAACCGGTTTACCCATAGCGCGTTACCACGGCGGCACACTTTCCGGCGCTCCGCCGCGCCTCCTCCGGGGAGCGTCTTCCGGCTCCAGAACAGACGCACATTCCATTCCGTGCCAAAATAACGCAAAACAGCTTGCATTGAGCAAATTCGGGTTTAACGGATGGGTTGTTCGGGCAGTGCAATTGCAGATCGGGAAAATTTTTCTACTTTTGTTCCCCGAATTCGTTCTTTACATATCGTCATATGTCAACGATGTATTGGGACCCTAAAATCTGGTAAATTTTTTGCAATCCCGCAATATCCGTCGTACCCCGAAGGGTGCGTGCTGTAATTTGTGGGATTGAAGGCTTACCAGAGCCGTAGGGTCCGCAGATTCGGCAGCACTCTTCCCGTTTTCCTGCCGCAGCACACCGTACCATATGCGGCGGCAGGATTTATGGATTCACAATCCCCAAACTTCATAGTCACAGAATCCATCAAACAAATGAGGCGTCACTACTTATTCCTGCCGCCGCTTTTTTACTATCTTTGCAGCCATATGATCGAATACAAAAAGAAAATACTGGCGAACGGACTCACGGTCGTCGTCAACCGCGACCCGGTCTCGAAGCTCGCCGCGGTAAACATCCTCTATAGAGTAGGCGCACGCAACGAAAATCCCGAACGAACGGGGTTCGCGCATCTGTTCGAACACCTCATGTTCCGCGGTACGCGCCGCATACCCAACTTCGACCTGCCGGTGCAGATGGCCTGCGGCGACAACAACGCCTTCACCAACAACGACTATACCGATTTCTACATCACCCTGCCGAAAGACAACGTCGAGACGGCCCTGTGGCTCGAAAGCGACCGCATGGAGGGGCTCGACATCACGCCCGAAAAACTCGAAACCGAGAAGCGCGTGGTGATCGAGGAGTTCCGCCAGCGCTACCTCAACCAGCCCTACGGCGACCAACCGATGCTGCTGCGGGCGCTGGCCTACAAGGTCCACCCCTACCGCTGGGCCACCATCGGGCTGACGCCCGAACATATCGCCCAAGCGACGCTCGACGAGGTGCAGGCCTTCTACCGCGCCCACTACCGCCCTTCGAACGCCATTCTTTCGATCTCGGCCGACATCGACGAAGAGAAGATGCTCGATCTGGCCGAAAAGTGGTTCGAGCCGCTCGCCAACCGGCCTGCGGCCCCGGACCACATCCGTCAGGAACCGGTCCAGACCGCACCGCGCCGCGAGGTCGCCGAGCGCGACGTCCCCGCCACGACGGTTTCGCTGGCCTTCCACATGGGCGGACGCACCTCGCCCGACTTCTACATCGCCGACCTCGTGTCGGACCTGCTGGCCGGCGGCGACTCGGCGCGGCTCTACACCCATCTGGTCAAGGAGCAGCGGCTGTTCTCGTCGGTGAACGCCTACATTTCGGGCGACGTCGATCCCGGACTCTTCGTCTTCACGGGCCAGCTCCTGCCGGAGACGACACCCGAACAGGCCGAAGCGGCCTTCCGCGCCGAAATCGAAGCGCTCCGGACCCGGCCTGCGACGGATTACGAGGTCGAGAAGGTCAAAAACAAGTTCGAAGCCAACACGCTCTTCGGCGAACTGAACGTAATGAACAAGGCGATGAACCTCGGCTTCTACGAGATGCTGGGCGACCTGCCGCTCGTCAACCGCGAGGTTGCGGCCTACCGGGCCGTCACTACCGACGACATCATCGACTTCAGCCGCCGCACGTTCCGGCCCGAAAACTGTTCCACCCTCATTTACAAAGCAAGCAAATGACACAACCGCCTCTCGTAATACCCGCGACCGTCGAGGTCCCGCAGGCCGAAAAGACGACGCTCTCCAACGGCGCCACGCTCTACACGCTCGCCTCGGACGACTTCGAAGTGCTGCGCATCACCTTCGTGTTCCGCGCCGGATCGGCCGTGCAGCGGGTTCCCTTCTCGGCATCGGCCGCGGCGAACATGCTCGCGGAAGGCACGCGCGACATGACGGCGCAGCAGATCGCCGAACAGCTCGACTATTACGGCTCCTATTTCGACGTCAACATCGACCGGGACTACGCCTATATCAGCTTCTGCACGCTCTCCAAATTCTTCGGACAGACGCTGGCCGTGGCCGAGCAGGTGCTCCTGCATCCGACATTTCCGGAGGAGGAGCTGCGCACCTACTGCGCCAAGCGCAAACAGCGGCTGGCCATCGAGCGCACGAAAGTGGACGTCGAAGCCCGCGAAGCGTTCGCCCGAACGATGTTCGGTCCCGAACACCCCTACGGCATTGCGGCCGACGAAAACGATTACGACCGCCTGACGCGGGCCGACGTCGCGGAATTCTACGCCCGCCATTACACGGCCGCCAACGGCTTCGTGGTGTACAGCGGACGCATCGGCGAGCAGGAACGGGAAGCCGTGGCCGCCCTCGCGGAGCGGCTGCCGCGGTCGGAGTCCGAAATCGGAACGCCGTTTCCGGCGCCCGTAACCCGGCACGAAGCCTTCGTCGAACACCCCGGCGCCGTGCAGTCTTCGATCCGCATCGGACGCATGCTCTTTCCGCGCCAGCATCCCGACTTCTTGGGCATGCAGGTCGTGGCGTCGGCGCTGGGCGGCTACTTCGGATCGCGCCTGATGCAGAACCTGCGCGAAGAGCGCGGCTACACCTACGGCGTGGTGGCCGCCATGGTCAATTTCGAACAGGCGGGCTACTTCGCCATCGCAACGCAGGTCGGCACCGACGTCACACGCGACGCCCTGAGGGAGATCTACGCCGAAATCGAACGGCTGCGCACGGAACCGATGCCCGACGAGGAGCTTTTGCTGGTCAAGAACATCATGATCGGCGAGATGATGCGCATTCTCGACGGCCCGTTCGGCATCGCCGACGTCACGATCGAAAACATCCTCTGCGGCCGGGACCACACCGTCATCGGCGAAAACATCCGCCGCATACAGGCCATGACGCCCGCCGACGTACAGCGTCTGGCGCAGAAATACCTCGCGCGCGAGGATCTGGTGACCGTCATCGCAGGCGACCCCGCCCCGGAGGAGCGGCAGGCCCCGGAAGAAAAGGCGGATCGCCAGTGACGCACAGCCGAATTTCACCCCGGCGGCCGCAGCAGCGCACAGACAGAACAGTAAGCGGAAGACCCCGCCGATACGAAATCCGCATATAGACCAAAAGCATCCCTCAACGGGATGCTTTTTATTTCAATGCAGACACATGACACATGGTCGCAGGCGTACGACCGCACAACGTATGACCGCAGGCGCATCATGCACGGTGCACGGCGCACGGTGCACGGCGCACGGACTCCGAACGGCTACGTTCTGTTCGCCGCGACCCAGTCGGTCAGCTCCACGAAGTCGGCAACCGAAAGCTGTTCGGCGCGCTGCGTGAAGAAAGGATGCTCCGCGCCGCCGAAATTGCCGAATACCGACCGCAGCGAGTTGCGGATCATCTTGCGCCGCTGTCCGAAGGAGGCTTTCACGACCTTCACGAACAGCGTTTCGTCGCAGGCGAGCCGCTCGACGCCGTTGCGGCGCAGGCGGATCACCGCGCTCTTGACCTTGGGCGGCGGATTGAAAACCGTCTCATTGACCGTAAAGAGATATTCGATATCGTACCACGCCTGCAAAAGCACCGAAAGGATGCCGTACTCCTTCGAGCCGGGAGGTTCGGCCAGCCGCACGGCGACCTCCTTCTGGATCATGCCGACGCATTCAGGCACCAGATCGCGGTTCTCCAGCACCTTGAAGAATATCTGCGAAGAGATATTGTAGGGAAAATTGCCGATGATCTTCAGCCCTCCGGGAAACAGTTCGCGCAGGTTCATCTTCAGGAAGTCGCCTTCCATCAGGCGCGGCGTGAATTCGGGATAATGCGTATGCAGGTATTCGACGCTTTCCGGGTCGATTTCGGCCCCGTAGGTGACGATGTCGTCGCGCCTGAGCAGAAACTGCGTCAGCACGCCCATGCCGCACCCGACCTCCAGCACGTCGCAGCGCCCGGCGGCTTTCGCCCCCTGCCCGGCATCCGGCGTAACATCCGGCTCTATACCCGACACACCCTCCGGCTCTGTCTCCTGCGCAACATCCCGCCCGGCACCCGCCGCGACACCCGGTTCCGTACTCTGCACGACATCCGGTCCGGCACCCGCCGCGACACCCCGCCCGGCAGCAATTTCCGCCGTCCGGCCATCGACTGCGACTGCGGCATCCCCGGTTGCGGCCGCTGCACCCGTCTCGGCAGCGTTTCCGGTCCCTCTTTTCGCTGCGACGATTACGGCCGTCTCCGGCTCCTCCGGTCCCCTCCCAGCCGCAGCCTGCCCGTCCGCTCCGGAAAGAGCGGCAACAGCAGGAGCTGTCCGCAGCCGGGTCTCTCCGCCCGAAAGCGAGTCGCAGATTTTGCGCGCGATATTCAGATCGACCAGAAAATGCTGGCCCAGCGCCTTTTTAGCCCTTACTTCACTCATTCTATTTCAGCAATTCATAATAACAGCCGTTCCCGAACGCTCCGTTCCCGACAAAAGCGCGGTGCATCGTCCTCACGAAACGGAATCCGGCTTCGGCCAGCACCCGCTGCGAAGCGGGATTCGAGGCGTATGCGGCAGCAAAGATACGAATTATCGGGGTATTTGCGAAAACCCGCTCCGCGGCTCGCGCCACGGCGGCGGTCATAACGCCCGTCCCCGGTACGAAGCCCCGATCCAATAGCCGATTCCGGCGTTGAACCGCCCGACATCCGTCTCCGGCGCAAACCCGATGCCGCCCACGGCTTTGCCGCCGATCACTACGGCGAAATCCTCCGGCCGGGATTTGGCCACGGCCTGCGCGATGAAGGCGTCCCCTTCGCCTCAGCCCTCTCAAAAAAAATCCGCCGGGCGCGATGTCCGGCGGATAACTCTCAGCGTTTTTGTTTACGCGATTTCTTCTTTTCCTGCCGCTCTTTGGCCCGGCGTTCGAGCCGCAGGCGACGCTGCGTCAGGCGGAACGTGTAGAGCAGGCCCACGAAACCCACGCCCAGCAGCGTAATCCAGAACCAGACGGCAATGCCCCGTTCCATATACTCCAGCGCGTAAATCACGCCCGCGACCGCCGCGATCATCATCACGAGACGGACGATCTGCATAACATTCGTTTTCCTCATATCACTCTTTATTTTACACGTTTCCGACTCCGGGCGCCGGCCGCCGCAACCGCCGCGCCGCACGGACCGGCATACAAACCCGCGCGCAAAACCGCTGCACAAACCGCAGCACGGACCCGCGCGCACCGATCGTCCTCTTCCCCGCGCGCCATACGCCACAAAACGGCTGCGTCGCCCTGCCGGAAAACACGGTCTCCACGCTCCGAAACAACTGTAAAGCGCCCCGTCAAGGAATCTGGTGCCTGTTCACCTCGTCGAGGTGCCTGCACTTGCGCTTGTGGCATTCGTTATACACCATACCCGCGCCGGCCAGTGCGAACAGCACCGCCACAATCAGGTCGAAAATACAGTTCTTGTTCGACAAAGCCCAGAATATATTGACACCGAGCCACACGAGCGTCACAATCAGGAAAATCACGGCAACAGTAAAAGTCTTTTTGTTCATAGGCATATTTGTTAAGTTAGTCCATTGCTCGGAACAGTGACGCAACAGCCGCGGGACAGCAGGTCGGTACAGGGCGTCAGTTACCCTGCTCGCACATGAATTTGATACGCACCAGACGTATCTCCTCCTCGGTATAGTCGGCCCCCAGTTCGTCGATGGCCGCATCGAGCGAGTCGCTCTCGGCGTCCTCCTTGAAATAGAGGTATATGTCCTCGATCTTGTCCTCGTCCATAAACTCCCGGAGGTAATAGGAGATGTCGAGCTTCGTGCCCGAATTGACGATTCCCTCGATCTCGGTCAGCAGCTCGTCGAAATCGAGATCCTTGGCACGGGCGATGTCCTCGAAATCCATCTTCCGGTCGATCGACTGGATGATGAAGATCTTGTTGCCCGACTTGTTGCCGACCGACTTGACGATCATGTCCTGCGGACGGATGATCTCCTTCTCCTCGACGTAGGCCTTGATCAGCTTGATGAACTCCTCGCCGAACTTGCGGGCCTTGCCCACGCCGACACCGGTAATGTTCTGCATCTCTTCGAGGGTGATGGGGTACTGCACGGCCATATCTTCGAGCGACGGGTCCTGAAAGATGACGAACGGCGGCAGCCCGTGCTGCTTGGCGACCTTCTTGCGCAGGTCCTTAAGCATCGAGAACAGCTCCTCGTCCGCCGCGCCGCCCTTGCCCATCGGGGCCACGGCCTCGGCCTCCCGCTCCTCCTCGTCGTAATTGTGGTCGAGCGTCACGGTCACGGGGAACGGCATGGCGATGAAATTCTCGCCCTTGCGGTTCACCGAGATCAGTCCGTAATTCTCGATATTCTTGTCCACCAGTCCGAGGATGAGCGCCTGACGCAGTACGGCGCCCCAGAAGCTGGCGTCGTGCTCGGCGCCTGCGCCGAACCACTTGCTCTTGTTGTGTCCGTAGCTCTTTATCAGCGCCGTGGTCTTGCCCGTCAGCACATTCACCAGATAGTCGCCCTTGAACTTGTCGCCGATGTCGCGCAGAGCCTCCAGCAGCATCTTCAGCGCGGCCTTGGCGTCGATCTTGGGCCGCGGATTGCGGCAGTTGTCGCAGTTGCCGCAGTTCTCCTCCGTATACTCCTCGCCGAAGTAGTGCAGCAGCGTCTTGCGACGGCACATCGAACTCTCGGCGTACGACACCGTCTCCAGCAGCAGCAGTTTGCCGATCTCCTGTTCGGCGATGGGCTTGCCCTGCATGAACTTTTCGAGTTTCTGAATATCCTTGTAACTGTAGAAGGTCAGGCAGTAGCCTTCGCCGCCGTCACGGCCGGCGCGGCCCGTCTCCTGATAATAGCCTTCGAGCGACTTGGGTATGTCGTAATGGATCACATAACGCACGTCGGGCTTGTCGATGCCCATGCCGAATGCGATCGTGGCGACGATCACGTCGGCGCGCTCCATCAGGAAATGGTCCTGATTGGCGGCGCGCGTCGCGGCGTCCATGCCGGCGTGGTAGGCCAGCGCCTTGATGCCGTTGGCCACGAGCAGTTCGGTCAGCTCCTCGACCTTCTTGCGGCTCAGGCAGTAGATGATGCCGCTCTTGCCCTCGTTCTGCTTGATGAAGCGGATGATGTCGCGGTCCACGTTATGCTTGGGCCGGATTTCGTAATAGAGGTTCGGGCGGTTGAACGACGACTTGAAGACCGAAGCGTCGGACATGCCCAGATTCTTCTGAATGTCCAGCTGGACCTTGGGCGTGGCGGTCGCCGTCAGGGCAATCAGCGGCGCAGGGCCGATTTCGTTGATGATCGGACGGATGCGGCGGTACTCCGGCCGGAAGTCGTGCCCCCACTCCGAGATGCAGTGCGCCTCGTCGATGGCGTAGAACGACACCTTTATCTTATGCAGGAAAGCCACGTTGTCCTCCTTGGTCAGCGACTCAGGGGCGAAATAGAGCAGCTTGGTCTTTCCCGACAGCACGTCGGCGCGCACCTGCGCCACGGCGGTCTTGTTGAGCGACGAGTTGAGGAAATGGGCGATCCCCGAATCGGCCGAGAAGGTGCGCATGGCGTCCACCTGATTCTTCATCAGCGCGATAAGCGGTGAAATGACGATCGCCACGCCGTCCATGATCAGGGCGGGCAGTTGGTAGCACAGGGACTTTCCGCCGCCCGTCGGCATAAGCACGAACGTATCGTTTCCCTCCAGCACATTGCGGATCACAGCCTCCTGATTCCCTTTGAACGACGAAAAGCCGAAGTATTCCTTCAGCTTGTCGTGCAGCAGGGACGATTCATTTTGTTTCATTTCGCCGATTCTACTCTTTATTCACAAATTCTTAGGTAAAGTTAGCAAAAAATTCGGAATTCCGCACCATCTACCGATAAAAATTCAGCGTCCCAGCGATTGGAGCAAGCCCGGCCGCGCCCGGCTCAACGAAATGGTTTCGTTTCTTTCCGGTACGGACACAAGAACGGGCGCCCCGGAAAAATGGCATATTCTATGCAAAAGAGTTCCCCGATCCCCTGCAAACAGTTTGCTGTCCGACGCTTATTAACCGACATAACCAGTCAGCCATGAAAAAACGCTTACTATCCGCACTGCTGTTCACCGCCGCACTGAGTCTCCCGGCGGCCGCGCAGACGCTCCCCGCACAACCCGCCCCGGAAGGCTCCGGCACACGACCGGCCCCCCGAACAAGCGCCGCCGAGATCGACGACGCCAATGACGCCGCTTCGCCGGAAGAGGTCTCGAAGAAGATCACCCGGTTCGAGAAGATTCTCGCCGCGCTGCCCAAATTTTCGGGCTATGCACAGATCGGCTACACCTACCAGACCAACGTCGGGGGAACGGACGGCAAAAATTCGTCGTCGTTCAACGTCAAGCGCATGCGTCTGATCCTCACGGGCGACATCTCCCGCACGTTCGACTACAAGATGCAGTTCGAGGGCTTCTCCAGCTCGGCCGACCAGCAGGGCAAGGCGCTCATCACCGTGCAGGACATGTACCTGCGGGCCAAAATCCGCCCCCAGATACACATCTGGGCCGGTCAGTTCCCCGTTCCACTGACCATCGAGAATTACGACATCTCGCCCGGCACGCTCGAAGTCCCCAACTTCTCGCACGCCATTCTCAAAATGGTCTGCCGCAACGCCGTGTCGGGCTACAACACCTACGGACGCGACTGCGGCCTGCAAGCCACGGGCGCGTTCCTGCACCGCGACGGCTGGGACATGCTCACCTACAACCTCGCCCTCTTCAACGGCTCGCAGATGAACCGCCCGGACGACAACAAGTCGAAAGACATCGTGGCGCGCCTCACATTCTTCCCTCTCAGGGAGCTGCGCATTTCAGGCTCGGTGAACTGGGGCGAATACACCAACAACACGGTTTCGAAGGACTATATCCCCATGACGCGCTACGCCGCCGGCTTCTGGTACGACAGCGAACACATCCTCGTCCGGGCCGAATACGCGCACACCGGCTCCTCCGCGGCCTACACAGACAAGACGACCGGGGAAAAGACACGCGGCAAGGTCGACGAACAGATGTACTACCTCATCGCAGGCTACAAATTCAAGGGCAAATACATGCCCGTAATCCGCTACGACGTCTTCAACGGCAAACGCAACACCTACCTGCCCGGCTCGGTCGGCAAGCAGCAGGACTTTCTGGTGGGCTTCCTCTACATGCCCATTCCGCGGCTGAAGGCGCAGGCCGCATGGACGCTTTCGAAATACTCGGCGGCGGGAGCCAAGAACGGCAACGGCTTCGAAGTGGCGCTGATCGGATTCTTCTGACGCCCGGCCCGATTGTCCCCGCAGTTGCCGGGACAACATCGCCGCACGCTCCGGCCCGCACGCCCGGCCGCCGGGGAACATTTCCGCGGCCGTTCGGAACCTTTTTGCCGCCGCTGCGGACAATTTCCGGACTTCGTCCCCTTTCCGGAGAGAATTATGGCCCCGCGGTTTGGAGTTTTTACCTACTTTATATACCTTTGTTGCGACGGCCCCGGCCCGCAGCCTTCCCGTTCCGGCTCATCGGCCCGAATACGGAACCGCTTCGGGATGAAGGGGCTGCAAACCTAACCATGCAGCAACATGCGCCTATACACAAGCGAACTTGTCAAGAAATATAAAGCCCGCACGGTCGTCGATCATGTCTCGATCGACGTCAATCAGGGCGAGATCGTCGGACTGCTCGGCCCCAACGGAGCTGGCAAGACCACGACCTTCTATATGATCGTGGGACTCATCAAGCCCAACGAAGGACGCATTTTTCTGGAAAACGACGAGGGACAGGTCGCCGAGCTGACCAACGAACCGGTCTACAAGCGCGCGCAGATGGGCGTGGGCTATCTGGCGCAGGAAGCGTCGGTTTTCCGCCGCCTGTCGGTCGAGGACAACCTTCGCGCCGTGCTCGAAATGACCGAATATTCGAAGGAATATCAGGCCGAGCGCGTCGAGTCGCTGATTGAGGAGTTCCGCCTGCAGAAGGTCCGCAAGAGCCTCGGCATCCAGCTTTCGGGCGGTGAACGCCGCCGCACGGAGATCGCGCGCGCCGTGGCCATCAACCCGGCGTTCATCCTGCTCGACGAACCCTTCGCGGGCGTGGACCCGATCGCCGTCGAGGACATCCAGTCGATCGTGGCGACGCTCAAGCACAAGAACATCGGCGTGATCATCACCGACCACAACGTCGACGAGACGCTGGCCATCACCGACCGCACCTACCTGCTCTACGAAGGCAAGATCCTCAAAACCGGCACCGCCGAGGAGCTGGCCGCCGACCCGATGGTCCGCAAGGTCTATCTGGGCCAGCACTTCGAGCTGAAAAAGAGCCACCAGCTGACGCAGGAGATGAAAAACCGCAAAACTCCGCAGGAATAACGGCCGAAACACGAAATCAGGGATGCGGCGCTCTTACGCCGGCATCCCCGCATAACCATATATCACCCCATAATGGATAAGACGGTTCCATCGGGCCGCGTCAAAGGCACGCTGACGCCGCCCTGCTCGAAAAGCTACGCACAGCGCGCCTTGGCGGCATCGCTTCTCTGCGAAGAGACCTCCGTGCTGCGCAACATCGAGTTCTGCAGCGACACGCGCTCGGCGCTGCAGTGCATCGAGACGCTCGGCGCCCGCGTGACCCGGATCGGCGAAGAGACGCTTTCGATCGAAGGCGGACTGCGCCCGCAGGGGCACACGCTCCGCGTCGGCGAGTCGGGTCTTTCGACACGCCTTTTCACCCCCATCGCTTCGCTCTGCGGCACGACGATCACCATCGAAGGCGAGGGCACGCTGCTCCGCCGCCCGATGGAGATGATGATAGGACCGCTGCGCACGCTGGGCGTCCGGGTGCGCGACAACGGCGGATTCCTGCCCTTCGAAGTCCGCGGACCGATCCGCGGTGGCGAGGTCGACGTGGACGGCTCGGTCTCGTCGCAGTTCATCACGGGACTCATGCTGGCGCTGCCGCTGGCCCGACACGACACCACGATCCATGTGCGGAGCGCGGTTTCGACCCCTTATCTGGACATGACCATAGACACCGCGGCCCGTTTCGGCGTGGAAATCTGCCATAACGATTACGAAGAGTTCTACATCGAAGGCGGACAGCGTTACAGCCCGGCCTACCTGAGCATCGAGGGCGACTGGAGCGCGGCGGCCATGCTGCTGGTGGCCGGCGCCGTCGCCGGGGAGGTCACGGTACGGAATATCTCGATGCTCTCGAAGCAGGCCGACACGGCCGTCTGCACGGCGCTGGTCCGGGCCGGCGCCGCCGTCATCAACGAAGCCGATTCGGTGACGGCGATCAGCCGCCCGCTGCACGGCTTCGAATTCGACGCCACCAACTGCCCCGACCTCTTCCCCGCCCTCGCCGCCCTCGCCGCAGCGGCCGACGGCGTCAGCACGATCCGCGGCACCTCGCGGCTGCTGCACAAGGAGAGCAACCGCGCCGAGGCGATCCGCGAAGAATACGCCAAGACGGGTATCGAAGTGGACATCTCGGAAGAGGACGTCATGCGCATCCGCGGCGGCAAAATCCGCCCGGCGCGCGTTTCGAGCCACAACGACCACCGCATGGCCATGTCGATGGCGGTCTCGGCGCTGCGCTGCGACGGGCAGATAACGATCGAAAACGCCGAGTGCGTGGCCAAGAGCTACCCCGGCTTCTTCGAAGACCTTGAAAAAATCAGAGTTTAAAGCCATGAACATTTTCGGTCACAATTTCAGACTCGCCATCTGGGGCGAGTCGCACGGCCAGCAGATCGGCATCTCGATCGACGGCATTCCGGCTGGCGTCCCGCTTTCGGCGGAGGATTTCGAAACCGACCTCGCACGGCGGCGCAGCGGCGCACGCGGCACCACGCCGCGCCGCGAACCCGACATCCCGCAGATCGTGTCGGGACTCTACAACGGCATGACCACGGGCGCCCCGCTGACCATCGAGTTCGCCAACCGCGACACCCACTCGCAGGACTACGCCAACGTGATGCGCCACTACCGGCCCTCGCACGCCGACATGGTGGCCTACCACAAATTCAACGGCTTCAACGACCCGCGCGGCGGCGGCCACTTCTCGGCCCGCCTGACCGTGGCGCTCACGGCCGCAGGCGTGGTCGCCAAGAAGATACTGCCGCCGGGCGTGACCTTCGACACCCGCATCGCGGAGATCGGCGGCTGCACCGACCCGGAGGGCTTCGACGAGGTGCTGCGCGCCGCAGCCGCCGAGCAGGACTCCGTAGGCGGCATCATCGAATGCCGCGTGCAGGGTGTTCCGCTGGGGCTGGGACAGCCCTTCTTCGACTCGGCCGAAAGCATGATCGCCCACCTGCTCTTCTCGGTTCCCGCCGTCAAGGGCGTGGAATTCGGCAGCGGCTTCGCCGGGGCGCGCATGCGCGGCTCCGAGAACAACGACCCGTTCCTCGACGTCGAAGGCACGACCGCGACCAACAACGCGGGCGGCATCAACGGCGGACTGACCAACGGCAACGAACTCGTCGTCCGCGCCGCCGTCAAGCCCACGCCGAGCATCGGCCGCGAACAGATGACCTACAATCTGGCCACGAACAAGGTCGAACCGCTGACGATCCGCGGCCGCCACGACGTCTGCGTTGCCCTGCGGGGCGCGGTGGTCGTCGAAGCCGCCGTAGCCATCGCGCTGGCCAACTTCATCCGCTGATGACCACGCGCCGCGACATACTCGGCCGTATTTCGGCACGCCTCGCGCCCCTCTACGGGGCGCGTGAAGCACGGAGCATCGCCCTCGTCGCCGTCTCGGAACTGTCTGGGCTGAGCGCGTCGGCCCTGCTGACCGATCCCGGCGCGCCGCTCGAAATCGCGGAACTGGACGACATCCTCGGCCAGCTGGCCGCAGGCCGTCCGGTGCAGTATGTCGTGGGGCGCACGGAGTTCTGCGGCCGCACGTTCGCCGTGCGCGAAGGGGTGCTGATTCCCCGGCCCGAAACCGAAGAGCTGGCGGCATGGATCGCGCAGGCCGAAACCGAAGCCGCCGCGCTGCTCGACGTGGGCACCGGAAGCGGCTGCATCGCGGCCACCCTCGCGCTGGCGCTGCCCGGCGCGCAGGTATATGCGGCGGACATCTCCGACACGGCGCTGGAAACCGCTGCCCGCAACTGCCGGGCGCTCGGCGCCGGGGTCATCCTGCGCAAGGCCGACGCCCTGAGCGATCTGGCCGATGTCTTTCCGGGACCGTTCGACGTCATCGTCTCCAACCCGCCCTACGTGCCGCAGAGCGACCTGCCTGCGATGCACGTCAATGTGCGGGAATACGAGCCGCACGAAGCGCTGCTGGTCCCCGACGACGACCCGCTGCGCTTCTACCGCGCCATCGCCCGCGCCGGACGGCGGACGCTCCGCCCCGGCGGCAGGCTCTACTTCGAAATTTACGAACGCTTCGCCGAGGCCATGCGCCGCATGCTCGGCAAAGAGGGATATACGGACACCGAGGTCCGCGAAGACCTCAACGGCAAACCCCGCATGACATGCAGCCGCCTGAAGTAAAAAAGACCGGGAAACGCGCCAAAACGCCCGAACAGGCCCTCGCCGCACTCATGCGGCTCTGCGCACGCGCCGAGAAGTCGCAGAACGACGCCCGGCGGCTGATGCGCGGCTGGGGGCTTGCTGAGCGCGAGGGCGAGCAGGTGCTGGCGCGGCTCGTCCGCGACCGCTTCATCGACGACGGCCGTTACGCCGAAGCTTTCGTGCGCGACAAACTGCGGCTGAGCGGCTGGGGAGAATACAAGATCCGCACGGCCCTGCAGCGCAAACATATCGACAGGGAGCTGATCGACGCGGCGCTGGCGCAGGCCGACCGTCAGGATATGGCCGGCCGGCTGCGGCAGCAGCTGGAACGCAAGATGCGGACGACCAGACATACGACACAATACGAACTCAAAACCAAACTGATACGTTACGGGCTTTCGCTGGGATACGACTACGAGACGGTGCTCGACAGCGCCGCCGCGCTCGTGACGGACACGGAGACATGCGACGAATTCTGACATTACTGCTTTTCACGACGATCTGCTCCGGGGCGCAGGGCCAGCGGCTCAACCCCGGAGATTACATATATCCGATCCGCGGCGTCGCGGGGCTTTACTCGGCCAACTTCGGCGAAATGCGTCCCGGACACTTCCACGGCGGCATAGACATCAAGACCGACGGCGGCGAGGGCAAACCCCTCGTGGCCGTGGCCGACGGTTACGTCTCGCGCGTGAGCGTCAGCCCGTCGGGCTACGGACGGGCGATATACCTCACGCTCGGCAACGGCACAACGGCCGTATACGGCCACCTGCAGCGGTTCCGCAGCAACATCGAAAAACACGTCCGCGACGAACGCTTCCGCCGCCGCGCGAACAGCGTCGATCTCTGGTTCGGCCCCGGCGCATGGCCCGTCGCACAGGGCGACACGATCGGATTTTCGGGCAACAGCGGTTCGTCGCTGGGTCCCCATCTGCATTTCGAACTGCGCGACACCCCGACCCAGCGGCTCTACAACGTCGTGCGCGAAGGCGTCGTCCGCCCCGACGACGACCTGCCGCCCCGCATCATGCGCATCCACTACATCGAGGTGGACAGCGTGCAGGGCGTTCCCGTCCACGGCAGGCCGGAGAGCTACTCCGTCGTCCGCGAAGCGGAAGGCCGCTACCGGCTGACGCGCGAAGAGCCTGTCGGCACGGGACGCAAAGGCTATTTCGTCCTCGAAGCCAGCGACCGCCGCAACGGGGTGCACAACACCTTCGGAGTATGGAGGGCGAGCATGTCCGTGGACGGCGATCCCCGGTTCGAATACCGCATGGACGGCTTCACGCACGACCTTTCGCGCTGCTGCGACGCCGTGAGCCACTACCCCATGCAGCTCACCTCGCGCAACGAGGTGATCCGGCTGGCGCAGCTGGCCGAATCGCCCGACTGCTTCTATCCCGTCATGCGGGAGCGCGGCCTCGTCCGCACCGCCGAGGGCGAGAAACGGCGCATCCGCATCGAAGCCGAAGACGACTGCGGTAACCGCTCGCAGCTCGAATTCGACATTCTCGGCCGCACGGAAACGCTCCGCGCCGAAGCTGACAGCACGACCGTCGTCCTGCGGCCCGAAAAGGCGGCTTTAGTCCGTGCGGGCCGCGATCTGACGGCCCGCATCCCCGCAGGAGCGGTCTACGAACCCATTTTCTGCCGCCCGGAACAGCGTCAAGCCCCCGCATCCGACTCCACGGCGGCGGTCCTCTCGCCCGCCTACCGCATCCTCGACGCAGAGACGCCCCTGCGCCGCCCGATGACGGTCTCCGTACACGCCTTCGTGCCCGACGACATGCAGTCCCGTACGGTTCTCGCGACCCGTACGGCCAAAGGACGCATCGCCTGCATCGGAGGCAGATACGCCGACGGCGCCGTGACGGCGACGACCCGCACCACGGGCGACATCTTCGTCGCCGCCGACACCATACCGCCGCGCATCCGGCCGCTCTTCAGCGAAGGGGCCGACCTCGGCGGCGCCCGCAGCATCCGTTTCCGCGTGAGCGACAATTTCTCAGGCATCGCCTCCTGCACGCTGCTCATCGACGGCCGCTGGGTGCCCTGCGACCGTTTCCCGATGCAGGGTACGCTCGTACATGCGTTCGACCTACCCGCCGCAAAAAAACGCCGCAGCGTGCAGCTCACGGTGACGGACAGATGCGGCAATACAGCCCGCTGGGAGGGAACATTTTGGCGGTAAACTCTTAAATTCAGGAATTATTTTCTATATTTGCACACATCCCAACAACAAACACAATGACAGACAACAATCCCGACGTACGGAAACCCTTGATTCTGATAGCGGAAGATGTCGAGAGCAACTACAAGCTTCTGGAAATAATACTCAAAAAAGAGTACGATCTGCTATGGGCCAAGAATGGCAGGGAGGCTGTCGATTTTGCCATGGAGCACAAGCCCGACGCAATACTGATGGACATCAAAATGCCCGTCATGGACGGCATCGAGGCGCTGAAGGAGATTCGCCGCTACACGGCCGAGCTGCCCGTGATCATGCAAACGGCCTATGCCTTCGACACCGACCGCCGCACTGCCGAGGAAGCCGGATGCAACGGATTCATCACCAAACCCGTCATGCCGCGCGAACTGAAAATGTATCTGGACAAATACCTGAACAAATAACAGAGAAGGTCCGGGAACAGCCGTCGCAAATCCGCCTCACACCCACACCGTCTCCAGCGGCCGGCGCCCGAAAACAGGCGCCCCGCACAAGACTCAAAACAAGCCGGACAGACCGTCCGGCTTGTTTTTTCGCCCGCCCGCCGACGCTTCGGGATACGCCCCTTCAGACCGGAATGGAATGCACCGGAGCGGTATCCGACGGCCACCGGGCCGCCCGCCCTGTCCGAACACCGCCTGCGGCATCTGTCCGTTCCGCACCGCGCTCCTCCCGACCGCCCCTGCGCGGGACGGCGCGGCACGCCGTCCCGCCGCGCTGCCGCAAAAACAGCACAAAAAAAGCGTTGAGAGACTCAACGCTTTTCCGTTTCATAACCGCCGTCAGATTACTTGTCCGTCACGGGAATAGGACCGTCGTAAGTTCCGCGCATGGTGATACCCTCGACGCTGATCAGCGCAATGTCGATATGATAAACGCCGTTTTCGTAACCGACCGTCACCCGGCCGTAGTCCTGCGCCGCACCAGACAGGATCTTGCCGTTCGCATCGCTCTGCATGCAGTAGGTGCCGTAGGCCATCAGCATTCCCGGCATGTAGTCCATGATCGCGCCCGGCACCATTGTAAACGCCTCGCGGGAAGCATTCACCTCATATTCGCCCGGCACCAGTTTCAGATCGCCGCGATCGTCGGTCGTCGGCATATTCAGCTCCACGCCGAAAAGCGTTCCCTTGACAAGTCCGCCCCGCTTATCGACCTCTCCCGTCCAGAACTTAAGCTGCGTCCAGTCCACGCCGGGGTCGTTGTATTCCTTGTAGCACACGGCCGTCACCTCTTCGAGCGCAACATTGACGGCATGTTTGAGCCGGCTGCCCGTCATATCGATCGGCTTCATTTCGATCGGCCCGGCGTAGCGGAAACTCAGGCGTTCGCCCGCTGGGGTTTCGACATTCGCCGCAAGCAGGTAATTCGCTCCCTCGCGCGAAACCGTCACTTCGCCAGCCGCGAAGGTCAGCACTTCCCAAGTTCCGTCCTCCAGACGCCGCGTCGCATAGGTGTGACGCGGATCGGCCGACGGCGGAACGTGCCCCTGCGCCAATTCATAAGTCCCGTCGGGAATAACAGCATCGGCCGACGCGGCGCCGTACAGATCGAACAGCACGGCGTATCCGGCCTGCTTGGTGACGGTCAGACCGCCCTGAATCTCGGTCTCGCCGCTGCTCAGTCCGAAATAGAAATTATCCCCGTTCTGCTCGGCCACGCCCGGAGTATGCAGCGATTCGAATTGTTGCGTCAGGTCATTCGCCGGATCTTCGAGCGTCGTCAGAACGAGCGATGCGACCTCACTCAGCCGGTCGTTTTCACCGGCGGCGGCCGCATAAACATAGTAATCGGTCGACGGCGCCAGCTCCGGAATGACTACCGGCTCGGTCCATGCCGGGGGGGGGAGTTCGATTCCGGAGTCCGAAAGAATCTCCCTTGCCGTGAGGGCGTCGTTCCTCTCGGTCAGCACGACATAAGCGCACTTGGACGCATTTTCGACAAGAGCCGTGAAACTCACCGAAAACGGCGCGGTTTCACCTGCTGTCAGCGAGATTTTCGGAGCAGGTCCGGATTTTTCCCCGTTGTCATCGTCGCCGCAGCCGACGCATAACGACACGCAAAATACCGATGTGAGCAACATCGTCACAGGAAGCAAAAAATTTTTCATAGGGTTAAAGATGGGAATTGTGCCGGAACCATTCCGGCGGAATTAATAAAAACGCAAGTTACGACACCGGAAAGGCTCCGAAGCCATACGGGTGCAGCCGACGGCAGCGTCCGGGCATCCTCCGGTAACGTATTTGCAAATATAAGCAATTCAGACTATTTTTAATACATTACAGCCGATTTTTTTCATTGCGAAAGCCGAATTATCCCGCCGCGCCGCGGACCCGACGCCCCATTCCCTGCGATAAAGGACAAGAAAACACGAAATAAATTTGTAGATACTTCGGAATTTCGTACTTTTGCACCCGAAAATCAACATGGTCTCGTAGCTCAGTTGGATAGAGCAACAGCCTTCTAAGCTGTCGGTCGTGGGTTCGAATCCCGCCGGGATCACAACGGACGGATTGGTTTTCAGGCAATTGAATTCCATCCGTCTTTTCTTTCCGCCCCGTCCCGCGGCAATCCGCAGCGGCCCGCTTCATTCGCCCGAATGATCCCGGCACAGCCGTGAAATGCAGTTTTTTACGGCATTTATTTTGCCGGGCGGAATATTTTCCCTACATTTGCAGGCTTAAAAGCCCGAAGGGGTGAGCGTTTTTTTATTAATTACAACAAAATTTTATAGCAAATGGCTGTTAAAATTCGTCTGGCACGTCACGGTAAGAAGGGTTATGCCTTCTATCACATCGTTGCCGCAGATAGCAGAGCGCCACGTGATGGTAAATTCATCGAGAAGTTGGGAACCTACAACCCCAACACGAATCCTGCTACGATTGATCTGGACTTCGAGAAAGCCCTGGATTGGTTACAGAAAGGCGCACAACCTACGGATACTTGTCGGGCTATCCTCTCGTACAAGGGCGTAATGTACAAGAAACACCTGCTGGGCGGCGTCGCCAAGGGTGCGTTCACCGAGACCGAGGCAGAAGCCCGCTTCAACAAGTGGATGGAAGCCAAAGCCGGCAAGATCGAGGCCAAGACCAACAAGCTGATGACCGACGCCAAGTCGGCCGAGAAGGCACGTCTGGCTGCCGAGGCCAAGATCAAGGAGGAGCGCGCTGCCGCAATCGCCGAGAAGAAGGCCGCTGCCGAGGCTGCCGCCCGTGAGGCCGCGGAAACTGCCGCTGCCGAGACTGCGGAGGCTGCTGCCGAAGAGGCCGCTCCGGAAGCTCCCGCCGCCGAATAAGGCGACACAGGGGAGGAAGCGCAGCAAGACGTTTCCCAATCCGCATAAAACGGTAAACTTCCGTCCGGGAGATTACCGTTTTTTTTGTATTTTTACGCCATAATTCAACCGACATGATCGTTCCCGCAGGCAGAATCAACAAACTTTTCGGCACGGAGGGCGGAGTGATGCTCTCGCTCTACCCCGCTTTCCCCGAGGATTTCACGACCGACACCCCGCTGCGTGTCACCATCGACGCACTGGAGGTCCCGCTCTGGTGCGAGCGTTTCGAACGCCGCGGCCAGTCGGGCGCCACCGCCACGTTCGCCGATTTCGACACCGAGCGCAGGGCGCAGGAACTCGTGGGGCTGGAATTCCGCATCGAACTGAACGGCGAGGAGGACGACGACGAGTTTTACCTCGAGGACCTGATCGGCTTCGCGGTCGTGGCCGAAGAGGCCGGAGCCTCGTCCGGAGGGGCGGAAACCGCCGCCGAAGCCGGCCCCCGCGCCTCCGGGAAATTCGAAGGCACGCTCACCGACTACTACGACAGCGACGCCAATCCGCTGTTCGAACTGGAGATCGGCGGACGGCAGGTGCTGGTCCCCGCCGTCGAGGAGTTCATCGCCCGCATCGACTTCGAGGGGCGCACGATGCACCTGGTACTTCCCGAAGGACTGATCGACCTGGACCGATGAAGGGAAAATTCACCGCAGGCCGCCTGCTGCAAAGGTGGCGCATCGCACTGGGACGCATGCCGGGATGGAAATTCGCCGCACTGGTATTCATCGTCTCGTTCGCCGCCAAGGCAACCGCCCTCCTGCTGTTCGGCGTCACGACGGGAATCGAGGATGCGGACATAGATCCCGAACGCGCCCGGCGCATCGGCTGGTTCGTCGTCGTCATCGTCGCGCCGCTCGCGGAAACACTCGTCGCGCAGGCGCTGGTCATCTGGCTCGTGCGCAAGGCGCTGCCCCGGTCATTCTGGTGGCCGGTCATCTTCTCGGCCGGGGTTTTCGGCAGCGGACACCAGGCGGGTCCGGCCTACCTGGCCTGCATGCTCGTCACAGGGCTGATTTGGGCTTTCGCCTATTTGAGCCGTTTCGAACGGCGGGGCTTCGCCCAGGCATTCTGGCTCGTATTCCTCATACACGCATCGAACAACGCAATCGCTTTCATTATCTGATATGGCACGGGTGGTAATCGGACTTTCGGGCGGCGTGGATTCGTCCGTCGCGGCCTGGCTCCTCAAACAGCAGGGGCACGAGGTCGTGGGACTCTTCATGATCAACTGGCACGACACGACGGGAACGCTCGAAGGTGACTGTCCCTGGCACGACGACCGGGTTTTCGCCGAACTCGTGGCCAGGAAACTCGACATCGCGCTGCACGTGGTCGACCTTTCGGAGGACTACCGCGCGCGCGTCGTGGACTATATGTTCGCGGAGTACGAACGGGGCCGCACGCCCAATCCCGACGTGCTGTGCAACCGCGAGATCAAATTCGACGTCTTCCTGCGCGAGGCGCTGAAGCTGGGCGCCGACTACGTCGCCACGGGCCACTACTGCCGCAAGGCCGAGGAGACGCTGCCCGACGGAAGGACGATCCATAAACTGCTCGCGGGAAGCGACCCCAACAAGGACCAGAGCTATTTCCTCTGCCAGCTTTCGCAGGAGCAGTTGCGCCGGGCGCTGTTTCCCGTCGGCGGACTGCTGAAACCCGAGGTGCGGCGCATCGCCGAGGAGCAGGGCCTCGCCACGGCCAAACGCAAGGATTCGCAGGGCATCTGCTTCGTGGGCAAGGTCGACCTGCCGACCTTCCTCCAGCAGAAACTCGCCCCGAAAAAGGGCAACGTCCACGAAATACTCCCCGCATGGCCGAAATACGCGCGTGAGGCCGCCCCGGCGGAGGGCGAGCCGACGACGGGACAACTCGCGGCGCTGGCCGAACCGTGGCGCTACACCGTGCGCGACGGCAAGAAGATCGGCGAGCACAACGGCGCCCATTACTACACCATCGGACAGCGCAAGGGACTCGGCATCGGGGGCCGCAAGGAGTCGCTGTTCATCCTCGCCACGGACACCACACAGAATGTGATCTGGGTCGGCGAAGGCGACGCCCACCCCGGACTGTGGCGCCCCGCGCTGCACATCGCGCCCGGCGAAATCCACTGGGTGAACCCCGCGCGGGAGCTGACCGCCGGGCAGAGCGCCCGCTTCTCCGTCCGCATCCGTTACCGCCAGCCGTTGCAGGGCGCGCGGCTGTTCGTCCGCGACGAAGGGGCTTACCTCGTTTTCGACCGGCCCCAGCGGGGCATCACCCCCGGACAGTTCGCGGTGTGGTACGACGGCGACGAACTGATCGGCTCGGGCGTGATCGAAGGCTGACCGAACTGAAAACCGACCAAACTGAAACCTCTATGATAAAACACTTTGCACTTATCGCCGCCGGAGTCCTGTCCCTGCACACGGCGACAGCCCAAAAGTACGTCGACGCCTCGACGCTGACCATCATCGGCCGCACCTGCCCGATGGAGGGACACCCCTACTACCGGGTCGACACGACACGCTACCATTTCGACAACGCCACCATCCGCCGCTATTGCGGCTATCCGGCCGGCGTAGCGGTACTTTTCACCACCGACAGCCGCCGGATCGAAGCCCGCTGGACCACAACCCCACGCAACTACGGCTGGAACATGAGTCCCGTCCTGCAACGCGGCATGGACCTTTATATCCGCAAAGACGGAATTTGGACAATGGCCGGTGCGTCGCGGCCCGGCCCGGAAGCGACCGGCCGGCACAGCAGCGCCATCATCGAACACATGGACCGCGAGACCCGGGAGTGCATGCTCTATCTGCCGACATGGAGCGAACTGCTGACGCTGGAGATCGGCGTGGACGAAGACGCCTCCGTCACACCGCTCGCATCGCCCTACAAACACCGTGTCATCGTCTTCGGGTCGAGCATTACCCACGGAGCTTCGGCCAGCCGCCCCGGAATGGCCTACCCGGCGCGCATGAGCCGTATGACAGGCATCGAATTCGTCAACCTGGGATACAGCGGCAACAGTATGCTCCAGCCCGAATTCGCCCGGCTGCTCGCCGAGACCGACGCCGACGCCTTTCTCTTCGACGCCTTCTCGAACCCCTCTGCGGCCATGATCCGGGACCGTCTCGACGCATTCGTCGCGACACTCGTCAAGGCCCACCCCGACAAACCGCTGATTTTCATGCAGACCCACTGGCACGCCGCAGGCAATTTCAACAAAGAAGCCGCACAGTTCCACCGCGAGCGGATCGACACCGCCGACCGAATGATGCGGCGGCTGGCAAAACAATACGACAACGTCTATTTCCTCGACGGCGAGTGGTACTACGGCAAGGACTCCGAAGGGACCATCGACTGCGACCACGGTTCCGACCTGGGCTACGACCGCATGATCTCGGAGCGGCTGCCCCGCATCCGGAAGATACTCCGCAAATACGGAATCAGATAGCCGTCCGGACATTCCAGCAATATTCTCCGGCTCTTTGCGCTTCGGCGTGAAGGGCCGGTTGTTTTTCAGGCATCGGAACCCTTTTTGAAAGGTAAAAAGTGTCCAAAACGGAATGTGTCTTTGCCCCAGGAATATTACCGTTTTTTGATCGGTGGTTAACCGCGATTTTTCCCCGCGGAGGGTTATGTACTTTTTGGCTGCAAAAAGTACCAAAAACTCTCCGGCGGATGCCTTCGCCTACTTCGGTCCCGTCTAACGTTCGAAACGGGCGCCTATTCGCGGGGGCGCACGCGCCCCTGCCCCGTTTCCTGCCACTTTTAGCCGGGCCTTCGTTTGACGGCTCCGGCATCGAGCCGGAATCCTGCGCCGCCAACGGCGGCGTGAGAGAAGGCACAGCAACCGGATCGGAAACGCAGCATCCGGCCATCGCCTCTGGAAGCGGTTTTAAACCGCCGCATTATCGCTTGCAGCGGAAAAAGAACGGCGCGAAGGCGGAGCGTTAAAAAACGGGGCCGGTTTGCTCGCAACGACGTCCAGCAGGCGAGAGCAAAGCTTGCTTTGCCGAGCCGCCACAGTCGAAGCGGCGCATTCCTTTGCGCCGCAAACCCGCGAAGGCGCCCGTTTTAGCGCAGCCGAGCGACGGTCCCGCGAAAGCGACATGCGGATGGTTTTGGTGCTACCTTTTGACATCAAAAGGTAGCTACAACCCGCGGGCGAAGACCGCGGCTAACTGCCGACCAAAAAGCGGCAACACACCCGGATCGCCCGGCGATCCGTCGTTCGTCCCCAGGGGGGGGGCTGGGGCGAACGAAACACAAAATGTCCATAAAACCGATAAAAGAGATAAAACATCTACCTATACGTAAGCGAATTTAAGTTATAACTAAATTTTTACTCTGGCATCTTTTTTAGTTTTACAATATCTAAACAGATGTTTGTGAAACCGAAAAGCGCATTCGATAAATATGTCAGTGCAGCTGTCCGCAAAGAGCGGATGGCTCAACGTGTTTCACAAGCGACTTTAGCTTACGGAATCGGGGTGAGCGACGGATTTATCAGCCAAGTGGAAAGCCCCAAAAGTCCTTCGAAATACAACCTCAACCACATCAACGAAATCGCCAAATTCCTGGGCTGCTCGCCCCGCGATTTCCTGCCCGAAAAACCGCTCTGAATGTCGGACGTGAAGATCCGCCGACTGATAACGGCCGCCCTGCTCTGCGCCGGATGCTGTGCCGCCCTCGGGCAACGGCCCGTCGGCATCGCCTTCTACGACGTGGACCGGATTTACGACACCCTCCCGGCGCTTTTCTACGACGACGCAGATTATACGCCAGAAGGCCGTCTGCATTGGACCGCAGAGCGTTACGAACGCAAAATCCGCAATACGGCGGCCGTGATCGACTCGATGGCCCTGCCCCTGGTCGCCCTGTGGAGCGTCGAAAACGAACAGGTCGTCCGCGACATCGCCGCCGCCTGCCGGGGCGAATACTCCTACCTCCACCGCACGCTCAATTCACTCGACGGAATGGATTTTGCGTTGCTCTACTACGGGGACCTCTTCTACCCGACCTACGACGAACCGGGACGCCGCTACCTCTACGTCGAGGGCGAACTCGGACACGACACCGTGGGGCTGGCGCTGTGCGGCGACGCGCGCATGGCCCGGTGGGTCGTGAAGGACCTGCGCGCAGAGCGCCCGCACGCGAAACTGATCGTACTGGGACGCTCGGATCTCCCCGACCCCGGACGCTGGGGACTGCGCGATGCGACCCGGCGCGCCGAACAGGCCGGACGGGGCACCATACGGCGCGGCGGACGGTGGCAGATGCGCGACCGCATCCTCGCGGACACGGCGCTGACAACCTCGGAGGGCGACGTTTTCGCGCGCCGCTATCTGGTTGACCAAAAGAGCGGTAACCCCTTCACGACCTACTCACGCGGGGTTTATCACGGCGGCTACGGTTATTCGCTGCCGGTATTCATTTACATCCGGTAGAATTTTTTGGATATTTCGAAAAGTTTTCGTATTTTCGCAATCCCTTCGACGGAAATGCATTTTACGGATGCGGTAACGGAAACGTCACCGCAATTTTTCGGCTTCAAAGGAGAGGTATAAGAAAAAATTTTTATATTTATACTATAATTCAAAACCAAAAAAGTTATGGCAGACGTAAAACGGGTCTATACCTTCGGTAACAAAGAGGCCGAAGGAAACGGCAAAATGCGTGAACTGCTCGGCGGCAAGGGTGCGAACCTTGCGGAGATGAACCTCATCGGCATCCCCGTGCCCCCGGGATTCACCATCACCACGGAAGTGTGTGCGGAATTCTACAAGCACGGCAAAGAGGCCGTCATCGAGATGCTCCGCCCCGAAGTCGAGAAGGCGATGAAGAACATCGAGAAACTGACCGGCATGAAATTCGGCGACAAGGAGATGCCGCTGCTCGTATCCGTACGTTCGGGCGCGCGCGCGTCGATGCCCGGCATGATGGACACCATCCTCAACCTGGGCATGAACGACCAGGCCGTGGAGGCCGTGGCCAAGCGCACGGGCAACCCGCGCTTCGCATGGGACTCGTACCGCCGCTTCGTACAGATGTACGGCGACGTGGTGCTGGGCATGAAACCCGTTTCGAAGGAAGACCACGACCCGTTCGAGGTGATCATCGAGGAGCAGAAGGCCAAGAAGGGCGTGAAGAACGACACCGACCTGACGACCGACGACCTCAAGGAGCTGGTGAAGAACTTCAAGGCCGCCGTGAAGAAGCAGACCGGCGAGGATTTCCCGACCAGCCCGTGGGACCAGCTGTGGGGCGCCATCTGCGCCGTGTTCGGCTCGTGGATGAACGAACGCGCCATCCTCTACCGCAAACTCAACAACATCCCCGCCGAGTGGGGCACGGCCGTATCGGTGCAGGCCATGGTGTTCGGCAACATGGGAGAGAATTCCGCGACGGGCGTAGCCTTCTCGCGCGACGCCGCAACGGGTGAGAACCTCTTCAACGGCGAATACCTGATCAACGCCCAGGGCGAGGACGTCGTAGCCGGCATCCGCACCCCGCAGCAGATCACCATCGAGGGTTCGAAGCGCTGGGCCGTGGCCCAGAAGGTTTCGGAGGAGGAGCGCAAGGCGAAGTTCCCCTCGCTCGAAGAGGTGATGCCCGAGGTTTACAAGGAGCTGGACGAAATCCAGCACCACCTGGAGCAGTACTTCAAGGACATGCAGGACATCGAGTTCACGATTCAGGACGGCAAGCTCTGGATGCTCCAGTGCCGCAACGGCAAGCGCACGGGCGCAGCGATGGTCAAGATCGCCATGGACATGCTGCGCGAGGGTCTGATCGACGAGAAGACCGCCGTACTGCGCTGCGAGCCTGCGAAGCTCGACGAACTGCTCCACCCCGTTTTCGACAAGAAGGCCATCGCCAGTGCGCAGGTCATCACCAAGGGCCTGCCCGCATCGCCGGGAGCCGCCACGGGACCCGTGGTGTTCTTCGCCGAGGACGCCGAGAAAACGCTGGAGAAAACCGGCCAGCGCGCCATCCTGGTGCGCATCGAGACCTCGCCCGAGGACCTCAAGGGCATGCTCGACGCCGCAGGTATCCTGACCGCACGCGGCGGCATGACCTCGCACGCGGCCGTCGTGGCCCGCGGCATGGGCAAATGCTGCGTATCGGGTGCAGGAGAACTGCAGATCGACTATAAAACCCGCACGATCCAGGTGAACGGATTCACCGTGAAGGAGGGCGACTGGATTTCGCTCAACGGCTCGACGGGCGAAGTGTACCTCGGCCAGGTAGCCACCATGGCCGCCGACCTGAGCGGTGACTTCGGCCAGCTGATGAACCTCGCCGGAAAATACTCGGTGCTGAAGGTCCGCGCCAACGCCGACACCCCGAAGGATGCCGCACAGGCGTTCTCGTTCGGCGCCGAAGGCATCGGACTCTGCCGCACGGAACACATGTTCTTCGAGGGCGACCGCATCAAGGCTTTCCGCGAGATGATTCTCGCCGACGACGAAGCCGGACGCCGCGTGGCGCTGGCCAAGCTGCTGCCGATCCAGC